>Ga0268299_1000195_pt1 | contig 238145 bp, 238 predicted proteins | sample NOBtaG_FD_193484 | JGI IMG/M metagenome (GOLD analysis project Ga0268299, IMG submission 193484) | Activated sludge microbial communities from bioreactor in Nijmegen, Gelderland, Netherland - NOB reactor | ecosystem: Engineered > Bioreactor > Aerobic > Activated sludge | place: Netherlands... | reverse complement strand
GCGTCTCATAACTTGGTGACCGTCCCACGGGGATGCGCACGAATAGCAGGCTCGCCGCTTCGCTTCGCGAGGATCACGCGCTCGAACAGGAGAAACGTATCGGCACCTTGACCGAGGAACGCATAGCAGGCGCATGGCCGCTCGTCGGGCGATCGGCGTCCCATGACTGAACGTTCGTTTGGCGCTCCTCGCCGGCGGCCGGGCCCGCCGGACGAACCCTCCACCCGTCCGCTCACGACCGCCGACGCTCGGAAGACGGCGCTCGGAAGACGCGCGGCATCGGTATCGACATGGGATCGAGCGGAACGATGCGACCGCGACGTCCGGCGATCCCCGTTGGGCGAGGGCGTGCGGGGGAGGTGTCGCGCGCGGGGCCGGCCGCCGGCGAGGAGCGCGCGACGCACGTCCTCGAGGCTGCGGCCGACCGCGCCGCGAGGGCCATGCGCCGATCAGGGTCGGATCACGCATGACCGGCGTTCGTAGGCGATGCGCCGATCATGCGCGACGGCGCCGCAGGCCCCGCGCGCGACACCTCACCCGCACGCACTTCCCGACGGTCGACGCCCCACCGGCGCGGACTTCGTCCTCGACCAGCCGAGCTTGGACCGGAATCACCTCGCGACACGACTCAGCTCCGCCCCGGGTTGGACCACCCCGTGGCGATGGTCTATGCGAAGAAGGTCCTTTCCAAGAGCCCGAGGCAGCGGCGGTCGGGCGGCAGTGCCGTTTCTCCGTTTCGTGCGTGTTTGCGGGATGCTCGGGAGCAATATCGCAAATACGTCGCAGCAAAACGTGGCATGTCGCTTGCTGCCTCGTCTGCGGGGCTTTCCGGCCCGGACGCATGCGCTCGACGTTCCCTCATAGACTCCTCGACACCGACGCGACGCTGACCCTCGGCGGCATCTCGCCCACCGAGAAGGTGATCGCGTTCTGTCGCGTGCTGCTCGCGACCGCGACCTTCGCGATCATGCTGGTCGATCCGAAGACGCCGCTCTGGCCGGTCGCCGCCTACCCGCTGGTCGGCACGTACGTCGCGGTGAGCCTCGTCCTCTTCTGGCTCGTCCGGAGCGAGATCGTCCGCGGCCGCAAGGTCGGCCCGTACTCGGTCGTGCTCGACATGGTGTTCGGCGTCCTCATCACGCTCTTCACCGAACGCGGCGCGACGCCGTTCTTCCTCCTGAACCTCTTCGTGATCGCGAGCGTCAGCGTGCGATGGGGATTCAAGGCCTCGGCCCCGACCACGATCTTCCTCGCCGGCCTCTACCCGGTGCTGATCTTCATCGCGAGCCGCTGGCTCGAGCCCGAGTTCTTCAGCGTGCAGCGCGCGCACTTCTTCCGGCCGATCTATCTCGTCGCGCTCGGATACCTGATCGCGTACCTCGGCGAGCACGAGCGGCGCTCGAAGCAGAAGCTCGGCGTCATGCTCGACCTCACGACGGCGATCCGGCCGGGCCGCGCGCCCGGATGGGCGCTGACCCACATCATGCGGCGCATCCTCCATCACTACGATGCTCCGCGCGGCGTCGTGGTGCTGCGCGATCCCGAGAGCCGGCGCTACTTCACGTGGGACATGAACCGGCAGAATGGCCGGCTGAAGCTCGGACTCCGCATCTCCGAGCAGGACCCGTTCCCGCTCTCGTTCGCGAGTACGACCGAGGCCTTCTTCTGCAACACGTCGGACCCGCGCGGACTCACGGCCCTCTGCTACGACGTCGTCAGCGGCGCGACCCAGCGGAAGGTCGTCGCCGGCGACGTGCGGTTGCCGGGGGAGGGCGCGGACCAGGCGCTGCTCATGGTGCCCATCCTGATCCAGCGCGAGCTCCGCGGCCGGGCGATGGTGCTCCGGAAGCGCCGTCCCAAGTTCGCGCGCGAGGACATGGAGTTCCTGCTCCTGGTCGTCAGCCAGGCGGCGGCCGCCTTCGAGGCGGCGCGGCTCCAGGCCAAGGCCGAAGAGGTCGCCGTGCTCGAAGAGCGCGCGCGCATCGCGCGCGACCTGCACGACGGCTTCATCCAGTCGCTCGCCGGCATCGATCTGCGCGCCGAGGCGTGCCTCAAGCTGATCGAAAAGGATCCCGCGCGGGTGCCGAAGGAGCTCGCCGAGCTCCAGCAGACCGTCGAGCGCGGGTACCGCGAGGTTCGCCACTATCTGAACGTCTTGCGCAGCTCGAGCCGGGAGGCCCACGATCTCCACGCGACGCTCGAGCAGGTCGCCGCCGAGTTCTCGATCCGGGAGCGCCTGCGCGTGAGCCTCGACCTGCCGGCCGACGACCCGCCGCTCCCGCCGTCGACCGCGTACGAGCTGACGCAGATCGTGCGCGAGGCGCTCCGGAACGCCGTCCGCCACGGCGGCGCGAAGGACGCCACCGTGAAGCTCTCGACGTACGGCGCGCATTGCTCGCTCGTCATCCACGACAACGGACGCGGCTTCAAAGCCCCGTCGGGTGCCGTCGGCACCGACGGCACCGTGCAACCCAATGCCGTGCCGTGGTCGATCCGCGAACGCACCGCCGCGCTCGGCGGCACGCTTCGCGTCCGCAGCCATGCCGGCAAAGGCGTCGAAATCCACGTCGTCGTCCCGGCGACGACCTCACCGAAGACGACCGCATCACCTACACACGAGCAGACCCGCAGCAGGAGGACCGCATGATGAACATCCAACCGCGCCGCCGCCGCGTCGTGATCGTCGACGACCACACGCTGTTCCGCGATGGCCTGCGTACCATTCTCGGCATGGAAGACGACTTCGAGGTCATCGCCGACGTCGAGAGCGCCGAGGACATCGTCGAGCTCATGTGGGAAACAAAGCCCGACGTCTTGCTGCTCGACATCCGCATGCCGCAAGGCAGCGGCCTCGACGCCGTACCGGCGGTCTGCCGCATCAGCCCGAACACGACGGTGATCGTGTTGACCGCCTGCGACGAGATCGAGGAGCACGTGCGCGCCTTCAAGCTCGGCGCCCGCGGCGTCGTTCTGAAGGACTCCGCCCGTCAGACGCTCGTGCAGGCGATCCGCTCGGTCTGCCGCGGCGAGACCTGGATGGACCCGCGCATGCGCGGCGTCCTCGTCGCCGAGCTCGCTCGCAGCGGCGACGACACCAACGAGAATCTCGCGATCGACCGTGACGACGGCCTCACCGACCGCGAGCTCGAGATCGTGCGGCTCGTGGCCGCGGGCAAGAAGAACAAAGAGGTCGCCGAGCAGCTCGCGATCAGCGAGCGCACGGTACGGACGAACCTCACGAGCGTCTTCCAGAAGCTCGGCGTCCGCGACCGGATCGGCCTCGTGATGTACGCGCTCCGCCACGGCCTCACGGCCGCGGCGTAGCGGAAGCTACACCGCCTCGCCGGCGATCGTCGTCTTGAGACCCAAGCGACGGTACGCGTCGGCGAGGAGCCAGAGCGGGCCGATCAACAGGTACTGCACGTCCTCGAAGAAGGAGGGCTTCTTGCCTTCGAGCGCGTGGCCGACGAACTGCGCCGCCCACGTGATCCCGAAGACGGCGACCAGCGCCGGCAGCGCCCACGCGCCGAGCGCCGCGAGCCCCGCGTCGAGCGCCGCCATGCTCGGCAACGCGAGCAGCAGCATCCCGCTCGCGAGCGGCGGCGAGAGCCGCACGTAGAACGCGAGCGCCACGATCACGAGCAGCCACGACGCCGGCGGCACGAACGACCCGAGCGCCTGCATCGGCACGAGGTGCAGGAAGCCGAGGAGGTCGAGCACGATGATCGGTACCGCGACCCGGTGGATCGTCTTGTTGACCGGATTCCGGTGGCTGTCTCCATAGGCGTCGAGCCAGTCGTCGAGAGTGCGCGTCATGGGTCGTCTCCTCCGCGGCGTTTCCGTGATGGTGCCGAACGTACCGGTCGCGCGGCGCCGCCCAAACTCGCGTTCTCGTTGCGACCATGGCGGCCGCCCGGGCCACGAACGCCTTGAAAACACTGGCGTTCACGGCTCTAACCACCGTCGCCGGCGCGATCCCGACGCGCCGGCTCACGTTTGGAAGCGACCGATGCCGAGGAAGAAGCCGACCACCCGACCACGCCGCGCCGCCCGCCAAGAGCGCTCGCAGGCGACCGTCGACGCGATCCTCGAGGCCGCGACCCGCCTCTTCGCCGAGGGCGGGCTCGATCAGGTCAACACGAACCACATCGCCGAGCTCGCCGGCGTGAGCATCGGATCCCTCTATCAATACTTCCCGAGCAAGGAAGCGATTCTCGGCGAGCTGATCGACCGCCACTCGGAACAGACGATCGCGGCGCTGGCGGCCAAGCTCGCGGAGTTCGACGCGCGCCCGATCCCCGCCGTCCTGCGCGAGATCGTGCAGATCCTGCTCGAAGCGGACACGATCGACGTCAACCTCCACCGCGTCTTCCTCGACAAGCTGCCCGACGCCGGCCGCATCGAGCAGCGCTCCGGCGAGATCCGGCGCGTGACCACCGCCGTCCGCCAGCTGCTGCTCGAACGGCGCGGCGACGAGCTCGCGATCGGCGACCGCGACGTCGCGGCGGTGGTGCTCGTGCACGCGCTCGAAGCGGTGACGAACGCGGCCGTCTTCGAGTTCCCCGATCGCCTGCGCGATCCGAGCCTGGTCGACGAGATCACCGCGCTCGCCGTCCGCTATCTGCTGCCGCGCTGAGCCCGGGGCGGCGCGGTCGTCCAGGAAATCGGGGACGAAGGGCCCGTCGGCGCGCCATGGCCCCCCCGGCGCGCGCGTGGTACGCCCACCCCGTTGGAAACGGCGGCGACGACGACTCCGCTCCGTGCGGCCGTGGTGGGGGTGGGGCATCTCGGGCGGTTCCACGCCGAGAAGTACGCGACCTTACCCGGCGTCCGACTCGTGGCCGTGGTCGATCGCGACCTCGAGCGCGCCCGCACGGTCGGAGAGGCGCTCGGCGTCCCGGTCTTCGCCGACCACCATGCGCTCGCCGGCACCGTCGATTGCGCGAGCGTCGCGGTGCCGACGGCCGCCCACGCCGCCATCGGTCTCGATCTGCTCGCGGCCGGCATCGACGTCCTGATCGAGAAGCCGCTCGCGTCGACCGCCGCGGAAGGGGCCGCGCTCGTCCGAGCGGCGGAGCGCGGCAACCGCATCCTCCAGGTCGGCCACCTCGAGCGCTTCAACCCCGCGCTCCGCGCCGCGGCCGCCGTCATCACCGAGCCCCGCTTCCTCGAGTGCCATCGCCTCGCGCCGTTCGTGGATCGCGGCACCGACGTCGACGTCGTCCGCGATCTCATGATCCACGACCTCGACGTCATCCAGAGCTTCATCCCGGCCGAGGTCGAGAGCGTCGAGGCCGTCGGCGTGCCGGTGCTGACGCCGCGGGTCGACATCGCGAACGCCCGCCTGCGGTTCGCGAACGGTTGCATCGCCAACGTCACCGCGAGCCGCGTCTCGATGAAGCGCGAGCGCATGCTGCGCCTCTTCCAGCCCGACGCCTACGTCGCGATCGACTACGACCAGCGCCGCGTCCGGACCATGCGCCGCGAGCCGGCGACGAGTCCCGACGCGCTCCCCAACATCGTCGCCGCCGAGCACGACGCGGGGCAGGGCGATCCGCTCCGCGACGAGATCGCCGCGTTCGTCGACGCGGTTCGCGCCCGCACGCGGCCGATCGTCAGCGGGCACGAAGGGCTCCGGGCGCTCGAGCTCGCGGAGCGCATCAGCGCGAGCATCGAGGTCGCACTCGCGGCGACGCTCGGACGAACGCCGTGACCGCGACCGCCCCGGCGGCGCACGGCGCGCCCGACGTGCTGCTCGTCGCGGGCGAAGCGTCGGGGGACATGCACGGCGCCGATCTCGTGACCGCCCTCCGCGCCCGGGTGCCCGCCGTCCGCGTCCGCGGCATCGGCGGCGCGCACCTGCGCGCGAGCGGCATGGACACGGTGATCGACGCCCACACGCTCTCGACCATGGGGCTCGTCGAGGCCCGCGACCGGCTCGGCGCGCTCTGGCGCGCCTACCGGGCGATGCGCCGCATCGTGCGCGAGGAGAAGCCCGACCTCGTGATCCTGATCGACTTCGCCGAGTTCAACATGGCGCTCGCGGGCGTCGCCGCGCGTGCCGGCGTGCCGGTGCTCTACTACATCAGCCCGCAGGTGTGGGCGTGGCGGCGCGGCCGCATCCGCAAGATCGCGCGCCGCGTGAGCCGGCTCGCCGTCGTGTTCCCGTTCGAGGTTCCCCTCTATGCGGGAAGCGGGGTGCGCGCGGACTTCGTCGGCCATCCGCTCCTCGACCGCGTCCGTCCGACGCGCGACCGCGCCGCGGTCTTCGCGGCGCACGGTTTCGACCCCGCGCGCCGTCTCGTCGCGCTCTTGCCCGGCAGCCGCCAGAAGGAGATGCAGCTGCTGTTGCCGGCCATGGCCGAAGCGGCCGCGCGCCTCGCCGCCCGCGGCGACACCCAATGCGTGCTCGCCCTCGCCGACACGTTGAGCCACGAGGACATTGCCGTTAGCATGCGCGGCGCCGCGTTCCCGATCCCGGTGGTGCGCGGCGAGACCTACGATCTCGTGCATGCGAGCGACGCCGTCATCGTGGCTTCCGGCACCGCCACGCTGGAAACCGCGCTCCTGGAGCGCCCGATGGTCATCGTCTACCGAACGGCCCCGCTGACTTTTGCCCTCGCGCGCCGGCTCGTCTCGGTCCCCTTCATCGGGATGCCGAACCTGATCGCCGGCCGCGGCGTCGTACCCGAGCTGCTCCAGGACGCCGTCACGCCCGACCGCATCGTCGCCGAGGTGCAACGCTTCCTCGACGACCCGTCGCTCGCGGCCGCGACCACCCGCGCGCTCGCGGAGGTCCGGCAGGCCCTCGGCGAGGGCGGCGCCGCCGAACGCGCGGCCGCGATCGCCGCGGAGATGCTGGCATGAGCCCGGCGTCGACGACCCGCCCGCGCGGCTCCGGCGCGACCTACGTGCGTCTCCTCCGCTATCTCCGCCCGTACGTCTGGCCATGGTTCACGGCGGCCATGGTGGCCATGCTCCTCTTCAGCGGGCTCACCGGGCTGATGCCGCTCTTGGTCGAGCGCGTCTTCGACGACATCTTCGCCGACCGCAAGATCAGCGCGTTGAATCTGCTCCCGACCGCGATCGTCCTGATCTTCCTCCTGCGCGGTATCACGAGCTTCGCGCAGAACTACCTGATGGATCTCGTCGGCCAACGCATCATCTGCGATTTGCGCGACGAGCTGAACCAGCACATCCAGCGGCTCTCCCTCGCGTTCTTCAACCGCACGCCGACCGGGGACATCCTCTCGCGCGTCAGCAACGACGTGGCACTCGTCCGCACGGCGCTCACCGACGCCGTCGCCTCGGTCATGCGCGACGCGACCTCGCTCGTCGCGCTGATCGTGGTCGCCTTCTACAAGGACCCGGTCCTGGCGCTGATCGCGTTCCTCGTGTTCCCGGCGTCGGTGCTGCCCATCGTGAAGCTCTCGCAACGCCTGCGGCGCTTCAGCAAGCGCGGCCAGCGCACGCTCGGCACGCTGACGTCGCTCCTCCAGGAGACCGTCCAGGGCAACCGGGTCGTGAAGGCCTTCGGCATGGAGGACTACGAGCGCGAGCGCTTCCAGGCCGAGAACCGCCGTCTCTACCGCCTCTACATGAAGGCGAGCATGATCAAGGCGCTCACGACGCCCGCGCTCGAGGTGCTCGCCGCCTTCGCGATCGGCGGTGTCGTCTGGTACGGCGGCAACAGCGTCATCGCCGGCGGCCGGAGCCAGGGCTCGTTCCTCGCGTTCCTGACCGCGATGTTCCTCCTCTACGAGCCGTTCAAGCGGCTCACCAAGGCGAACGCCACGATCCAGCAAGGCGTCGCCGGCGCCGAGCGCGTCTTCGAGCTGCTCGACACCGAGCCCGACGTCGTCGACCGTCCGGGCGCCCGCGCCCTCACCGCCATGCGGCGCGGCATCGTCTTCGAGAATGTCGGCTTCCGCTACGGCACCGAGCCGGTGCTGAAGGACGTGACGCTGAAGATCCAGGCCGGCGAGGTCGTGGCGCTGGTCGGCATGAGCGGCGGCGGCAAGAGCACGCTCGCGGATCTGATCCCGCGCTTCTACGACGTGACCGAGGGCCGCATCACGATCGACGGCGTCGACCTGCGCGACTACACGCTGCGCTCGCTGCGCGCGCAGATCGCGCTCGTCACCCAGTTCACCTTCCTCTTCAACGACACCGTGCGCGCCAACATCGCGTACGGCGATCCGGGCAAGTCGATGGACGACGTGGTGACGGCCGCGCAAGCCGCGAACGCCCACGAGTTCATCACCGCGCTGCCGCACGGCTACGACACCCCGATCGGCGAGCTCGGCGTCACGCTCTCGGGCGGCCAACGCCAGCGACTCGCGATCGCCCGGGCGCTCTTGAAGGACGCGCCGATCCTCATCCTCGACGAGGCGACGTCCGCCCTCGACACCGAGTCGGAGCGGCTGGTGCAGCAGGCGATCGAGCGCCTCATGGTGAACCGCACGACGCTCGTGATCGCGCATCGGCTTTCGACCATCCGCCGCGCCGATCGCATCGTGGTCGTCGTCCGCGGTCAGATCGTGGAGGAGGGGACGCACGAGGAGCTCCTGGCCCTCGGTGCCGAGTATCGGAAGCTCTACGACCTCCAGTTCCAGGAACCGGCGCCGGCCGCCGCCGATCCCGATCGGCTGCTGCACTAGCGTGTCGGCATCGGTGGCGGGCGCACGACGCGCGTTTCTCCGACGCCTCGTGCCCCTCGGCGCGTGGCTGATCGCGGCGGTGCTCTTCTTCCTGCGCTGGACGACGCGCAAGGAGCTCGTGAACGATCAGGGCCTCTACGCACGCTGGCGCGCCGGCGAGCGCCTCATCGTCGCGTTCTGGCACGAGCAGCTCGTGCTGATGCCGTGCTTCGAATGGTGGCCGCCGCGCGTGTGCATCATGATCAGCCAGCATCGCGACGGCGAGCTGATCGCGCGCGCCGTCCGCCCGCTCGGCATCGAGGCGGTCCGGGGCTCGTCGACGCGTGGCGGGCGCGGCGCGCTCCGGAAGATCCTGGAAGCGTACGAGGAAGGCGCCAGCCTCGCGTGGACGCCGGACGGCCCGCGCGGCCCGCGGCGCGTCGCGAAGACGGGCGTCGTCCACACCGCGCGCGCGACGGGGGCCCTCATCGTGCCGGTCGGCGCCGCCGCGCGCCGCGCCCGCCGGCTCGGGAGCTGGGACCGCATGGTGCTGCCGTGGCCGGGCACGCGGATCGCGTTCGTCGTCGGTACGCCGATCGCCGTCCCGCGCGACGCGACCCCCGCGGCGATCGAGATCGCGCGCGCCACGCTCGAGGCGGCGCTCCAGCACGCGAGCGCCGAAGCCGCCGCGCGCGTCGGCGCCGCCGCCGAGCCCGACGCGACCGCGCGAATTGCAGACCCGGAGCGTCGTTAGTATGACGGCCGCCATGTCGGCCGCCCGTGCGCTCGTGGTACTCGCGGGGATCCTCGCGCTCGCGTTGCCGGCGCGCGACACCCGCGCGGCCGACGGAGCGCCCGCCGCGAAGACGAAAGCCGCGAAGAACGCGGGCGCGGAGGGCGCCGAGCCCCCGACGACGGTCGAGGCCCTGAAGGAGCGGCTCGAAGGCGAGGACGTGCGCGACTTCCGGACCTTCTGCGACACCTGGATGCAGAAGCTCGCCGACCGCACTACCCGAAACGCCGCGAACATCGTCTGGACCAAGGGCGGAGCCGGCGTCGTCGGCGAGTACGTGCGCTACGGAACCGACCGCACCTGCACCGCCAAGGAAGAGCCCGGCAAGGTACCGATCGGCAAGATAACCTACCGCGAGACCACGTACCGGAAGGAAGGCGTCAGCGAGGCCGTCGCGCAGAATGCCGCGGAGACGATCGTCGAGCAGACGGACGTCACCGAGATCTTCCGCTTCGCCAAAGGTCGCTGGCAATACTGACGCCTCCGCGAGGACACGGCGGCGGCACGGAGGCGCAGGGCTGGTGGCGACGGCGCCTCGCCCTCTTCAACGCGGCGGTCGTGACCGGAGGCGCGGTGCTGCTGCCCGCCGCGCTCGTCGCGCTCGCGGCGAAGCCGGCATGGCGCCGCGGCGTGACCGAGCGCTTCGGCGACGTCGAGCCGACGCCGCCGGGTCAGCCCGCGATCTGGATCCACGGCGCGTCGGTCGGGGAGCTGACCGCGCTGGCGCCCGTCGTCCACGCGCTCCGCCACGAGCTCCCCGATCATCGCTTGGCCGTCTCGAGCATGACGGTCGGCGGACGCGCCGCCGCCGCGACGCGCGTCCGTGACGCCGACGCGCGCTTCCTCTTCCCGCTCGATCTTCCGATGCTCGTCGCGCGCGCGCTCGATCGCGTGCGTCCGCGGCTCGTGCTGTTCAGCGAGACCGAGCTCTGGCCGAACTTTCTCGGCGCGCTCGCCGCGCGCGGCATTCCCGCGATCATGGTGAGCGGACGCGTCTCGCCCGGCGCCTTCGCGCGCTACCGGCGCTGGCGGTGGCTGTTCGCACCCGCGCTCGAGAGCGTGCGCTGGTTCTGCGTGCAGTCGCTCGACAGCGCGCGGCGTCTCGTGGCGCTCGGCGCGCCCGCGGCGCGGGTGATCGTCACGGGCAGCCTCAAGACGGCGCCGCCGCTGCCACCGGCGATCTCGGCGCTGTCGTTGGCCTCCCTCGGCGTCACCGGCGACCCCGTACTCGTCGCCGCGAGCACGCACGCGGAGGAAGAAGCCGCCGTGCTCGACGCGTTCGCGCGCATCCGCGCCGTCGAGCCGACGGCGCGCCTCGTGCTCGCACCGCGGAAACCCGACCGCGCGGACGAGGTCGCCACGCTCGTCGAGGCGCGCGGCCTCGTGCCGTCGCGTCGCTCCACCCTCGCGCCCGGCGGCGCCGCGCGCTGGCCGGACGCCGCGCCCGTGCTCCTGCTCGACACGCTCGGCGAGCTCGCCGGGCTCTATCGCGGCGCGCGCCTCGCGTTCGTCGGCGGCACCCTCGTGCCGGTCGGCGGACACAACGTGCTCGAGCCGGCCGCGGTCGGCGTCCCGGTCGTCGTCGGGCCGCACGTCGCGAACGTCGCTGCCGACGTGGCCCGCCTGCGCGCCCGCGGGGCGGCCGTGCAGGCCGACGACGCCGGCACGCTCGCCGTGCGCGCGGCCGCGCTCTTTCTCGATGGCGAGGCCGCGGCGACCGCCGGCCGTGCCGCGGCGGCAACCGTCGCCGAGCTCGAGGGGCCGCTCGCCGTGACCCTGGCGATCATCCGCGGCACGCTCGCGTCGGCGCCCGGGGGCGCGCGCCCGTGAGCGCCGCCGCCCGCGCCGTCGAGCGCCTCTGGGATGCGACCGGCGTGCTGGCGCGCGTCGGCCGGGCCGTCCTCGCGCCCGCCGCCGGCCTGTATGCGGTCGGCGTCGGCGTCCGGAACGCGGCCTACGGCGTCGGTGTCCTGCGCAGCCGGCACGCCGCCGTCCGCACGGTGAGCATCGGCAACGTGCGCGTCGGGGGAACCGGCAAGACGCCGCTCACCCGCTGGCTCGCGGGACGGGTGCACGAGCGTGGCGTACCGGTCGCGATCCTCACTCGCGGGTACGGCGGCGGCACGACGGCGCCACACGTCGTCGGCGACGGCACGCGGGTCCTCGGCAGCGTCGCGGAGTCCGGCGACGAGGCCGTCATGCTCGCGCGCACGAGCGGGGTCCCGGTGGTCGCGGGCGCCGATCGCACCGCCGCGGCCGCGCTCGCGGTGGAGCGTTTCGCGCCCCAGCTGCTGCTCTGCGACGACGCGTTCCAGCATCGCGCGCTCCGCCGCGACCTCGACGTCGCGCTGATCGACGCCGGCGAGCGCGGCGGCCTCGGACGCCTGCTGCCGGTCGGACCGCTCCGCGAGCCGCTCCGCGCGCTCCGCCGCGCGCAGTTCCTGCTGGTCCGCGAGCACGAGCCGACCGACGCGGTGCCGGCACCGCTCGTCGCGGGCCAGCGCGTCTTGCGCGTCCGGTTCGCCCCCCGCGCCCTCGTGCAGCCGGCGCCCGGAGGCTGGGAGGAGATCGGGCTCGCCGCGCTCGCCGGCCAACGCGTGCTCGCGGTGAGCGCGGTCGCGCGGCCGGCACCGCTCTATCGGACGCTCCGGGATTGGGAAGCGGAGCTCGTGCACGTCCTCGAGTATCGGGATCATCATCCGTACGACGCGCGCGACTGGCACGCGATCGCCGGCGCGGCCAAGGACGTCGACATGATCGTCACGACGGAGAAGGATCTCGTGAAGCTCGAGGCGTTTCCCTTCGCGCGCGGGAAGCTCCTGGCGCTCCGGCTCGGCGTCGAGGTCGAGCACGCCGAGGAGCTCGTGGACGCCGTGATCGGCGACGCGACGGCGGCCGCGCCGTGAGCCGCGCCCCTCGCAACGGACGGCCCGCCGTCTTCGTCGACCGCGACGGCACGTTGAACCGCGAGGTGCACTTCCTCCGCCGCGTCGCCGATCTTCGCCTCCTGCCGGGGAGCGCCGCCGGCGTACGCGCGCTCGTCGACGCAGGCTTCACCGTCGTCGTCGTGACCAATCAGTCGGGCGTCGCCCGCGGCCTGATCGCGCCGCCGACGCTCGACGCGATCCACGCCACGCTCCGCCGCCGCCTCGAGGCCGCCGGCGCCGCCGTGGCCGGCATCTACGCGTGCCCGCACCATCCGACCGAAGGCCGGCCGCCGCTCCGCCGCCGGTGCCGTTGTCGGAAGCCGGCACCGGGACTCGTCGAGCGCGCGGCGCGCGAGCACGGGCTCGATCTCGCACGCAGCTATTGCGTCGGCGACAGCGACGCCGATCTCGGGCTCGCCCGCGCGACGGGGACGCGGAGCGTGCTCGTCCTCACGGGGCACGGGCGCCGCACGGCCACGGGCCACGGCGGCCGGTCCCCCGCGGACCACGTCGCCGTCAACTTTCGTGCGGCGGCCGACTGGATTATAGACGACGCGCGCGCCGCGTCCGCCCGGCGCCCGCGCAGGAGGTAGTGATGCCGGTCAGTCAAGAGCTCCTCGACATACTCGCCTGTCCGAAGTGCAAGCAGCCCGTCGCGCTGAACTCGGCCGGGACCGGTCTCACCTGCGCGCAATGTCAGGTGGAGTACCCCATCATGGACGACATTCCGGTGATGCTGATCGACGAGGCGAAGCCGCTGGCTCGCGGCTGAGACCGCCTTCCGGCACGCCCGCACGCGGGCCAGCGAGCCGGACCGCCCGAGGGGCCGCCACCAACGCATGACCCGCGAACGCATCCTGCTCGTGCAGACCGCTTTCCTCGGCGACGTCGTGTTGACGACGCCGCTCGTGGACGCGCTCCGCCGCCGGTTTCCGGACGCGACGATCGCGATGCTGGTGACGCCGGCCGCACGCGCCTTGGTCGCCCATCATCCGGCGCTCGATCGGGTGCTCGTCGACGACAAGCGGGGGGCGGATCGCGGCCTCGGCGGCCTCGCGCGTCTCGTCCGCCGGCTCCGCGCGGAGCGCTTCACGATCGCGCTCGCGGCGCAGAAGTCGATTCGCACCGGCCTCGTCCTCCGGGCCGCGGGCATCCCGCGCCGCATCGGCTTCGCGACCGCGCCCGCGGCGCGCCTCTACACCGACCGGGTGCCGCGGCCGCTCGATCGTCACGACCGCGATCGGTTGCTCGGGCTCCTGGCGCCGCTCGGCGTGTCGCACGTCGACCCCGCCGTGCTCCAGCCGCGGATCGTCGTCGATCCCGCGACCGAAGCCCGTGCCGCCACGCTGCTCGCGCCACACGCGGACGGCGGTCGTCCGCTCGCCGCGCTCTGTCCCGGCTCCGCCTGGCGCACCAAGCGTTGGCCCACGGCCGCGTTCGGCGCGCTCGCTCGCGTCCTCGACGCCGACGGCTACCGCTGCCTGCTCTTCGGCGGCCCCGAGGAACGCGCGCTGACGGCATCGGTCGCCGCCGCCGCCGGCGGGTGCGCGGTCGATCTCGGCGGCACGACCGACCTGCCGCTCCTCGCCGCGGTCATGGGAAGGGTCGCGGTCGCGGTCACGAACGACAGCGCGCCCATGCACCTCGCGACCGCGGCGGGGATCCCGCAGGTCGCGATCTTCTGCGCGACGGTGCCGGCGCAGGGCTACGGCCCGCTCGGACCGCACGCGGTCGTCGTCGAGCGCGATCTCGCCTGTCGTCCCTGCGGGCGCCACGGCGGGGAGCAGTGTCCGCGCGGAACCGACGACTGCATGGAGCTCGTGACGGTCGCCGACGTGCGCGCCGCCGTCGCCCGGGTGCACGCGCGTGCGGCCTGAGACGGCGGTCGCGCGCGACCTCGTCCTCGTGGTCGTCCAGGTCGCGCCCGAGCTCGATCCCGGACCGGCGCTCGCGGCCGTGCACGCCGCGCGCCGCGTCCTCGTGCGCCCGCCGGCGCTCGCCGCGTTGCCGATCCCGGCCGGTGTCGAGCTCTCGATCGATCCCGAGTGCGACCGCGCCGCGATCGCGGCGCGCGTGCGGCAGCATCCTCACGAGGTCGTCGTCGTCCTGCACGACGACGAACGGCTCTCGCCCGAGCTCGCCGATGGTCTCGCCGCGCTCGGCACCGCGCCGAGCGCGGCCGGCAGCCACGCGGCCGCGCATCGCGTCCAATTCCTCGGCCGCGACATCGCGTCCGACGCGGTCACGCTCGCATGGCAGGGATCGGCGACGCGCCGGACGAAGCCGGCGCGTCTGCCCGGGCACGTGGCGACGGCGCCCGCCAGCGTCACCGCGACGATCGACCGCCTCGAGGCGCTCGCGATCCACACCCGGAGCACGGCCCCCGTCGGTCTCGCCGACTTCGTCGGTCGCCCGCTCCGCGCGCTCCTCCGACGGCTCTGGCGGCGGCGCCGCGACGGCGTGCCGGGAATCATCCTGTCGATCGTCGAGACGTACGGCGAGGTGTTGCGGGCGGCGCAGGCCTGGGAGCGCCACGGCATCGCCGCGCGCCGGGCGGAACGGGAAAGCGGCGTGCCGCACGGGTTCCACATCTGGCGGACGCCGATGGGGACGCTCACGCTCCGTGACGGAACCTCGGCGGCGCTCCGCGAGGCGTTGCTCGACGCGACGCCCGACGTCGTCGCCGGCATGCCGCTCGCCGGCGGGCGCGGCGCCGTGTGGGCCGTCACGCTCGGCCCCGACGCGCGCGGCGTGTTGCGCTGGTATCGACGCGGCGGGGTGGTCCGCCACTTCGTCCACGACCGCTACTTCGGCTGGACGCCGCGGCCGATCCGCGAGCTCGCGCTCACCGACGCGGTCATTCGCCGCGGCGTGCCCGCGCCGGAGGTGCTCGCCGCGCGGGTCGACCGTCTCCCGGGCGGCTGGTATCGCGGCGCGATCGTCACCCGCGAGATCGCCGGTGCGCGCACGTTCGCGGAGGAGCTTCGCGCGCACCCGGCGGGCGCCGAGCGTCACGCCGTCCTGGACCTCGTCGGACGCGCCGTCCGCGACCTCCACGACCGCGGCGTCCAACACCGCGATCTCAACGCCAACAACATCCTCGTCACCCGCGACGGCGGCGAGGTCCGGGTCCACTTCATCGACTTCGACCGGGCCGAGGTGCTGCGCGCGGTGTCGTCGCGCGTGCGCGAGCGCGAGCTCCGCCGCCTCGAGCGCTCCCTCGACAAGCTCGGACGCGCCGGCATGCCGCGCGACCCCGACGACGCCGCCCGCTTGCGGCGCGGCTATCGCGGCGAGGCGGCATGACGACCGGCGCCTCGCTCGGGCCGCGCGCGACCCGCATCGTCTGCCTCGTGATCGCCGGCGTCCTCGTCGCCTCGGCGATCCGCAACATCAAGGAGGACGGTGACTTCCGCGGCTACATGGAGGTCGGCGAGCTCGTGCTCCAGGGCGCCGACATCTACGCGGAGTCGCGGCCCGACGTGAACACCTGGCCGCCGCTCTACGCGGTCGTCTGCATCCCGTTCGCGCTCCTCGCGCGCGTCAGCGTGTACCTCGCCCGCGCCGTGTGGCTCGGGATCAACTTCGCGTGCATCGCCGCGCTCTTCCGGCTCGCGGTGGCGCTGGTCCACCGCCGGCCGCTCACGCTGCACGGGGCGGGCGACTCGGTCGCGCTCGCGTCGATCGCCGTACTCGGGCCGCTCGTCCTGAGTGCGCGCTTCCTCCTCGGCAACCTCGACCGCCTCCAGATCAACATGGTGATGCTCGCCGCGTGCCTGCTCGGCAGCCTGTGGATCGTGCGTGGCCGCCAAGTGGCGGGCGGGGCGCTCATCGGCTTCGCCGCGGCGGTGAAGGTGCTGCCGATCTTCTTCCTGCCGTACTTCGCCTGGAAACGCTGGTGGTCGGCGTTCGGCGCCGCGCTCGCGACGGGAGCGGTCGCGTCCGTCGCGCCGATCGTGATCTATGGACCCGAGCGCTTCATCGCCTACGTCCGGCACTGGGTCGCGCTCTCGGCCGGGAGCTGGCCGGTGCGGAAAGGCAATCAGAGCGTCTACGCGATGGTCGACCGCCTCTACACGCACGACGCGATCGTGTGGGACGCGAGCCACAAGCGGCTCACGGCGTCGAACGATCCGGTCGTCGCGCTGATCGTCTATGGCCTGCTCGCGGTCGTCGTCGCGCTCTTCGTGGTCGCGGCGCGCCGCGGTGGAAAGTCGCCGGCGAGCCCGGCCACCACGATCGAGCTCGCGATCGTCCTCTGCGTGACGGTCCTCTTCGCGCCGCTCGCCTGGAAGCACTACTTCGTCTTCCTCCTCCTCGGACAGTTCGTGCTCTGGCACGCCGCGTTCGGCGGCGGTTACGGGTTACCGGATACCGCTCGCCGCCGCCTCGTCTGGGCGCTGGCGCTCTCGTACGCGCTCACCACGCTCACCGTGCGCGGCATCGTCGGCAAGACGCTCGCCCAGACGTTCGAGACGATGTCGAACGTCACCCTCGGCGCGCTGGTCGTGCTCGCGGCCTTGCTCTGGCTCCGCGCGCTCGTCGGCGCCGCGGAGGAGCGCGCGGAGGCGCCCGCGCGGGCGGCGACGTGAGCGTGCGCGTCGACGCGCGGCGAATCCTGATCGTCCTCCTCGGCGCGATCGGCGACGTCGTCCGCGCGCTGCCCCTCGCGAACCGGGTCCGCGCCGGGTACCCGGACGCCCACCTCGCGTGGGCGGTCGAGCCGCGCTCGGCGCCGGTCCTCGAGTCGCATCCCGCGCTGGACGACCGCTTGGTGTTCGAGCGCCGCGGGGGCGCACGGGCGTTCCTCGACTTCCTCCGCCGCGTCCGGGCCGAGCGTTTCGATCTCGTCCTCGACCTGCAGCGCCACGCGAAGAGCGGGCTCGTGAGCGCCGCGTCGGGCGCGCCGGTGCGTGTCGGCTTCCACCGCACGAACGCGAAGGAGCTCAACTGGCTCTGGAACACCCACACGATCCCGCCGGTCGAGGCGCGCGGGTGGAAGCTCGACCACTACCAGCGCTTCGGGGACTTCCTGGAACTTCCGGATACCCCGCCGCGCTTCGACGTGACCCTCACCGACGCCGAGCGGGGCCGCGTCGACGAGATCCTCGCGCCGCTCGCGCGGCCGTTCGCCGCGCTCTTTCTCGGGTCGACCTGGGAGAGCCGGCTCTGGTTCGCCGACCGCTACGCGGCGCTCGTCGACGCGCTCGACGCCGCGGGCCTCGACGCCGTGCTCGTCGGCGGCACCGACGTCGCGGCGCTCGCCGCAGAGACGGTCGCCGCGAGCGCCCGCCGACCGCTCGATTGCACCGCGCGCACGACGCTCCGCGAGAGCTACGGCATCCTCGCCCGCGCCCGCGTCGCCGTCGGACCGGACTCGGGGCCGATGCACCTCGCCGCGGCCGCCGGCACGCCGGTGGTCTCGCTCTGGGGCGCGACCACCCCGGCGCGCTCCGCGCCGTACGGTTCGCAGGACCTCGTCGTCGTCGGTCGCGTGGCGTGCGTCCCGTGCTACCTCCGCCGCTGCCCGATCGGCCGCCAGTGCATGCGCGACATCACGGTCGCGCGCGTCATGGGGCAGATCGACCGCGTGCTCGCGGGGGCGCGATGAGCGACCGCACGACGATGTTTCCTCCGACGCCGTGGCACGACGCCGGTCGCTGGCGGGTGTGGACACGCGACCCCGACGAGATCTCCGCCACCGCGTGGCTCGCGGCCGTGGAGACCCTGGTCGCCGGCGGCGGCTCGTTGCACCGTTCGAAGCATGCCGATACGTACCGCTGGACGCGGCCGGAAGGAGAGATCTACGTCAAGGTCTATCGTCGCTACCGCCGCTGGACGGCGTTCAAGGATTGGTTTCGGCCCTCGAAGGCGGCGAACGTGGGACGCGTGAGCGCCGCGCTCGCGGCGCGCGGCTTCCTGGTTCCCGAGGTGCTCGCGGTCGGCGAGGAGCGCCGGAGCGCCACGCCGCGGCGGAGCTGGTGCGCCACCGCGGCGCTCGAGGGCGAGCCGATCGCGGACCGCCTCGCGGGCCTGGCGGCGCCCGGTTCATCGACGCTCGCCACGCGTGAGCGCGCCACGATCCTGCGCGCGAAGCGCGGCGTGCTCGACGCTCTCGGTCGCGAGGTCGCCCGACTCCATGCCGCGGGCGTCGTGGCGGGCGATCTCGTTCCGGCGAACGTCTGGATCGCGCTCCTCGACGCGGAGCTCCAGATCGCCTTCCTCGACCACGATCGAACGCGCGTCGGCGCCGGTGCCGCGCCGTGGCGCACGAGCCGGCGGAATCTCGTGCAGCTGAATCGGATCGTCGTCCCCGGCGTCGTCGCGACCGATCGGTTGCGGGTCTGGCGTGCGTACGCCGCGGCCCGCGGCTGGAGCAGGCCGGAGGCGCGACGCCGCCTGCCGTGGCTGATCGCCAAGACGATCGCGCGCCGGCGGGCCGAGCGGGGCGTCACGATCCCGCGCGGCGCCGGCTTTCGCACCGTCATGCGCGCCGGCGGGCCGTACGCGCGCGGCCGCACGGAGGTGCGCCCGTGAGCGGACGGCCGAACGTCCTCTTTCTCCTCGTCGACTGCATGCGCGCCGACGCCCTCGGCGGCCGCGGCGTGGCGACGCCGAATCTCGATGCGCTCGTCGCGCGCGGCGTGCGCTGCACGCAGGCGATCGCCTCGGCGTCGTCGACCACGCCCTGCGTCGCGACGATGCTAACCGGGCTCTACTCGCCGCGCCACGGCGTGCGCTCGATCGGCGCGCATCGCCTCCATCCCGACGTCACGACGCTCGCGACCGAGCTCGCGCGCGCGGGCTATCACACCGTCGCCGAGGTCACGGGACCGCTCGGAACCGAGAGCGGGCTCGATCGCGGGTTCGCCGAGTATCGCGTGCGACCCGCGTCCGTCTACGCGAGCGACGACTGGGGGCGTGCGCTCGTGGACCGGCTCACGCGCCGGCTGCTGCCGTCACCGTGGTTCCTCTTCCTCCATCTGTGGGAGCTGCACGCCCCCCGGAAAGTACTGCCCGAGCACCGCGCGCGCCGCTTCGGAAAGACCCGCTACGATCGCGCGATCGCGAGCCTCGACGCGACCATCGCGCCGCTGCTCGCGGCGCTTCCTCCCGATACGATCGTCGTCCTCCACGGCGACCACGGTGAGCGGATCGTCGGCAGCACGCTCGCGTATCGGTGGTACCGCCTCCGCCGCGATCTCCTCGGCGCCGCGCGGACGCAGAAGCTCGAAGGCCACGAGACCGACGTCTACGAGGATCTCATCCGCGTGACGCTGGCGCTGACCGCCCCCGGGCTCCTCCCGGCGGGCGGCACCGTCGGACAGCTCGTGCGCCAGGTGGATCTCACCCCCACGATCCTCGATCTCCTCGCGCTGCCGATCCCGCCGGGACTCGACGGCACGAGCCTCGTGCCCGCGCTGCGCGACGGCACGAGGCTCGATCTCGAAGCCTTCCTCGAGGCCTTCGGGCGCGTGCGCGGCACCGCGCGCGATCATCGTCGCGGCTGGCGAACCGAGCGCTGGAAGTACGTCGAGGCGCCGAACGCGCCGGATATCCCGCCGGAGCTGTTCGATCTCGCGGCCGATCCCCAGGAGCGCCGGAACATCGCGGCAGAGGAGCCGCTCCAGGTCGAGACCCTGCGCGCGCGGGTGGCGGCGGTCGAAGCGACGGCGGCCGGGGAGGGCGCGGCGCTCTCCCCCGAGGAGGAGGCCGCGGTCGAGGCGCGGCTCCGCGACCTCGGCTACATCGAATGAGCGGGCCCGCGGAGATCGCGTGATGACGAGCGCGAGCTGGCGAGCGGGAGATCGCCGAGCTACGGGCCACCGGCGGTTTCCGTCGGTGTGGATCCCGGGGGCCGCGGCGAGCACGGGGACGGTATGAAGCTCGCGCTCGTCCACAAGCGCTACGACCGCCTCGGCGGTGCGGAGTGGGATTGCCACGAGCTCTCGCACCAGCTCGCCGCCCGCGGCCACGACGTCCACCTCGTGGTCGGCGAGTGCCGCGTGGAGCCGCCGGCGTCGATGACGGTGCACCGCGTGCCGGTCGTGCGCGCGGGGAAGGTCGCGAAGCTCGCGTCGTTCGCCGCCTTCGCGCCGCGCGTCTGGAAGCGGATCGGCGCGGACGTCGTCATCGGATTCGGCCGCACCGTCGGGTGGGACCTCTTCCGCGCGAGCGGCGGCGTCCACAAACGCTACCTCGAGCGGGTCGCCCGCGAGCGCGGCCGCCTGAAGGATGCGCGCCAGCGTCTGTCGCCGTACCACCGCCTGATGCTCGCGATCGAGCGCCGGCAGTATGCCGCCGACGGCCACGGCATGGTGCTCGCCGTCTCCGATCTCTCCCGTCAGGAGATTCTCGACACGTACCCCGCGATGCCGCCGGCGCGGGTGGCCGTGCTGCACTACGGCGTCGACGTCGAGCGCTTCCACCCGGCGCGGCGCGCCGCCGACGGCGCCGCCCTCCGCGCCGAGCTCGGCCTCACCCCGTCGCAGCCGGTCGTGCTGCTGGTCGGCACGGGATTTCGGCGGAAAGGCGTCGATACGCTCCTCGAGATCTGGCGCCGCGAGCCACCCATGGGCGCGGCGCTCGTCGTCGTCGGCAACGACCAATACCTGGCGCAGCGCCAACGCACGGCGCGCGAGCTCCCCGGCCCCGTGCTCTTCACCGGGCCGCGTCGCGACGTCGAGCGCTGCTACGCCGCCGCCGACCTCTTCGCGCTGCCGTCGATCCACGAAGGGTGCCCCGTCGCGATCCTCGAGGCGTTGGCGTCGGGGCTCCCGGTCGTGACGTCGCGCGCGACGGGCGCGCCCGAGATCCTGATGGGGCCGCTCGCCGATCTCCTCGTCGACGACCCGCGCGACGCCGACGCCGTCGCGGCGCGCCTTCGCGTCGGCCTCGATCCCGCGCGCCGACCCGCGCTCGTCGCCGCCGCGCGCGCCGCGGGCTGCGCCAACGCGCTCGACGTCGCCGTCGACCGCCTCGAAGCCTGGTGCCGATGGGCCGCCGCCGGACGCGAGCGTGACGTTGCCTGAGATCGCGTACGACGTCCGACACGGCGCCGTCCCGCCGGAGCTGCGCGCCGTGGAAGCCGTGCTCGCCGCGCCGACGACACGCGTGCTGAAAGAGAGCGCGCGCGTCACGGTGGCCGTGGCTGCCGCGTCGAGCGGCACCGCGCCCGTCGTCGTGAAGCGATTCCGCGAGCACACGGTCGCGCGGGTGCTGGAGACCGTCGCCCTCGGCTCGTCGGCGCACCGGGTCTGGCGCGCGGCGACGCTGATGCGCGACGCCGGCTTCGCGGTCCCCGAGCCGATCGCCGCCCTCGAGCACCGTCGCTTCGGGATCGCGCTCAGGAGTTGCGCGATCGCGCGCTTCGTCGACGGGCCGCCGCTCGACGAGGTGTGGCGGTCGCGGAGCGGGGCCGCGCGGACGATGCTGACGCTCGCGTTCGCCGACTACCTCCGGCGGCTCCACGCGGCGGGTCTGTACCCGCAGGACCTCCGCGCCGCGAACGTGCTCGTGACGGCGGAGAATCCGCCCGCGTTCGTGCTCGTCGATCTCGATCGCGTCCGCCGCTACGGGCGGCTGTCGTGGCGACGGCGCAGGAAGAACGTCGTGCAGGTCCACCGCTCGGTCGGCCGGGGCGCCCCCCGCCGGGAAAGCCTGCGCTTCCTCCAGCGCTACCTCGGCGATCCGTCCGCCGCCGAGCTCCGCCGGGTCGCCGCGGAGATCGCCGACATGGGACGCCGCAAAGACGCCGAATACGCGCGACGGCGCGGTCTGGCGACGCCACGGCCCGACGCGAGGCGCGCATGAGCCGGGCCAAGGTCACCTGCACGATCATCTGCTTCGACGAGGAAACCAACATTCGGGCCGCCCTCGAGAGCGTGAAATGGTGCGACGAGATCGTCGTCGTCGACTCGTTCTCGAACGACCGCACTTTCGAGATCTGTCGCGAGTACACCGACCAGATCCATCAACGGCCGTGGCCGGGATTCGTCGAGCAGAAGGCGTTCGCGCTGACGCAAGCGCACCATCCGTGGGTCTTGAACCTCGACGCCGACGAGCGTGTCTCGCCGGCGCTCCGCCGCGAGATCCAAGCCGTGCTCGAAGACCCGCAGGCCGACGGCTACTACATCCCGCGTCTCGTCTATTACCTCGGCCGCTGGTGGTGGCGCGGCGGCTGGTATCCCGACTACCGGTTGCGCCTCTTCCGCCGCGAGCGCGTCGTCTGGGGCGGCGTCGATCCGCACGAGAAAGTGATCCTGCACGGGCGAAGCGCTCGGCTGCACGGCCCGATGCTGCACTACACCTATCGCGACATCGCGGATCACCTGCGGACGATCAACGTCTTCACCGGCGTCGCCGCCCGCGAGCTCGCCCTCCGCGGACAGACCACGACCGTCGGCGATCTCGTGCTGCGGCCGCTCTGGCGGTTCGTTCGCTTCTACTGCATGCGGCGCGGCTTCATGGAGGGGATCGCGGGCCTCTTCGTGGCCCAGTCGGCCGCATTCTACGTGTTCGCGAAGTACGCCAAGCTGTGGGAGGCGACGCGCGACCGCGCGGCACTACCGGCGCCCACCGGCGCCAGGCCGGCGCCGACCGGAACGCCGCCGGCGTCATGAGCCGCCCGCTCGCGATCCTCCACGTCGATCCCGAACGCGCCCTCGGCGGCGGCGAGCGTCAAGTCCTCGGCCTCCTCGCGCACCTGCACGCACTCGGGCATCGCCAGACCCTCGCGGCCGATCCGCGGGGGCCGCTCGCGCCGCGTGCGGCCGACCTCGGCATCCCGGTCGTGCCGCTCGCGATCCGGAACCATCTCGACCTGCCCGCCGCGCGGCGCCTCGCTGGTTTGCTGCCGCGGGGACCCTATGCCATTTTGCACTTCCACACGGCGCGCGCGCACGCGTTGGCCGCGTTTCTCGGAGGCTCCTCCGGGGTGTCGCGGGTCGTCACGCGCCGCATGGACTACCGCCTGCGCGGCGGTTGGTACACGCGGCGACTCTACAATCACGGGGTGCAGGCGGTGATCGCGATCTCGGAAGGGGTGCGTGCGATGCTCATCACGAGCGGCGTCGAGCCGGCGCGCATCCATCTCGTCCCGAGCGGCGTGGAGCCCGAGCGCTTCGCGCCGCAGCCCGGCGCCCGCTCCGCCGCTCGCGCGCGCTACGGGATCACCGACGGGCAATGGCTCGCCGTCGTGGTCGGCGCGCTCGAGGAACGGAAGGGGCACACCGTCCTGCTCGAGGCGCTCGCGGCGCTCCGCGATCCGCGGCTTCGCGTGCTCTGCGCCGGCGACGGCAGCCTCCGCGACGCACTGCCCGCCCGCGCCGCCGCGCTCGGACTCGGCGACCGCGTCCGGTTCCTCGGCGCCGTGGACGACGTCGCCGAGCTCCTCGCGGCGGCCGACGCGTTCCTCATGCCGTCACACCACGAGGGTCTCGGGGTCGCCGCGCTCGAGGCGATGGCGGCGGGGATTCCCGTCGTCGCGAGCCGCGTCGGCGGGCTCCCCGAGGCGGTCGTCGACGGCGAGACGGGCCTGCTCGTCCCGCCCGCCGATCCGGCGGCGCTCGCGGCGGCGATCACGCGGCTCGCCGCGGATCCGGCGCACGCGCGCGAGCTCGGCGCAGCCGGACGCGCCCGCGTGCAGGCGCGCTTCAGCATGACAGCGATGGCCGAAGGCACGCTCGCGGTGTACCGCGAGCTCGTCGAGGGGAGGGGATCGTGAGCGAGGTGCGAGCGCTGAAGCGATTGGTCGGCCGGTTTCCGGGAACGCGCGTCCTCGTGATCGGCGACCTCATGCTCGATCAGTTCGTCTGGGGCGACGTCAGCCGGATTTCGCCCGAAGCGCCGGTTCCGATCGTGCGCGTGCGGCGCCAGGAAGGACGACCGGGAGGCGCGGGCAACGTCGTGACCAACGTCGTCGCCCTCGGCGGGCGCGCCGACGCGTGCGGCCTCGTCGGCGACGACCTCGCGGGACGCGCGCTCGCGACGGCGCTCGCGTCCGCGGGCGGCGGGCTTGCCGGCGTCGTCCGGAGTCGCGCGCTCGCGACCACCGCCAAGACCCGCGTCATCGCCCACAACCAGCAGGTCGTCCGCTTCGACCAGGATCCCGACGCGGACGGCATCCCGGCACGCATCGCGACGCGCCTTCGCGCCTGGGTCGCCGCGCACGCGCGGCGCTACCAGGTGATCGTCGTGTCGGACTACGGCAAGGGCGTCGTCACGCCGGAGCTGCTCGCCGATCTCGCCGCGCTCCGGAAACGCTACGGGTTCGCGTACGTCATCGACCCGAAGCGGCCGAACTTCGCGCACTACCGCGGCGCCAGCCTCGTGAAGCCGAACCTCGGCGAGGCGAGCGTCGCCGCCGGCATCGACATCGAGGATCGCGCCTCACTCGCGAGCGCGGGCAGCGAGCTCCTGCGCCGCTGGGAGGCCGACGCGATCCTGATTTCGCGCGGCGAGGAAGGCATGTCGCTCTTCAAGCCGAAGGCGCGCCCCCAGCACTTCCCGACCGCCGCGCAGGAGGTCTACGACGTGACCGGGGCGGGGGACACGGTGCTCGCCACCTGCGCGCTCGCGCTCGCGAGCGGCGGCACCTTCGAGGAAGCGGCACGCCTCGCCAACCATGCCGCCGGGGTCGCGGTCGGGAAGATCGGCACCGCGACGGTCACCGCCCGCGAGCTCCTGCGGGCTCTCTCCAACCACTCATGAGGATCGCATGACGAAGAGCGCACGCGGCGTTCGTTCGATGACGGGATTCGGCGCGGCCGGTGTGGCCATCACCGGAGGTAGGCTCACGATCGAGCTGCGCTCGGTGAACCAACGCTTTCTCGACGTGCGCGTGACCGCGCCGCGCGAGTACGCGCCCTGGGAGGCGACCTGCCGCGAGATCGTCGGCAAGCACGTCGCGCGGGGCAGGGTCGAAGTCTACGTCGGCCGGAACGCCCCGGCCCGCGGCCAGACGCGGATCGTCGTCAACGTCCAGGCCGCGCGCGACTACGCCGCAGCCTGGAAGCGCGTCGCCGCCGAGGTCGGGATCAAGGGCTCGCTCGATCTCGGCTTGCTCCGGGGCGCGGAGATTTTCGAGACCGTCGAGACGCCGCGCGATCTCCGGAAGGAATTCCCGGTCGCGACGCGCGCCCTGACGGCCGCGCTCGCCGTGCTCGACACCGCCCGCCGCCGCGAGGGCCGCAACCTCCAGCGCGACATGCAGGCGCGCGTCGCGCGGCTGCTCACGATCGAGCGGGCGATCCGCGCGCATGCCGCGACCGTCGCCGGCGAGCTCCAGACCAAGGTCCACGACCGCCTCCAGGGCATCCTGAAGGCCTCGACCGTCGACCCGGCCCGGGTCGCCCAGGAGGTCGCCTATCTGGCCGAGCGAAGCGACGTCACCGAGGAGCTGGTGCGGCTTCGCAGCCACCTCGACGAGCTCCGGAAGCTGCTCACCACCGGCGGTCCCTGCGGCAAGCAGATCGAGTTCCTGCTCCAGGAAACCCATCGCGAGATCAACACGATCGGCTCGAAGGTGAATCAGCTCGAGATCACGCGCCTCGTCGTCGAGGCCAAGGGCGAGGTGGAGCGGCTACGAGAGCAGGTGCAGAACGTCGAGTGATTCCGTAAGATCGTCAAACCACGCATGGGTGCCGACTTCGCCTTCGACCGTCACGGAATCATCTTCATCGTGTCCGGCCCCTCGGGTGCGGGGAAGAGCACGCTGGTCGAGGGCTTGATGGCACGCTACCCGGAGCTCACGCTTTCCGTCTCGTACACGACGCGGGCTCCGCGCGGCACGGAACAGAACGGCCGCGAGTACCATTTCGTCGACACCGAGCGGTTCCGCGCCAACGAGGCCGAGGGCGAGTTCGCGGAATGGGCCGAGGTGCACGGCGCCCTGTACGGGACGCCGCGCGCGCCGCTCGACGACGCCGTCGCCGAGGGCCGCGACATGCTGCTCGACATCGACGTGCAGGGCGCCCGCCGACTGAAGCACCTGTACCGCGACTCCGCCGTCGCGATCATGGTCTTTCCGCCGTCCTGGGCCGAGCTCGAGCGGCGGCTCCGCGACCGCGGCACCGACGACGACGCGACGATCACGCGCCGTCTCCAACGTGCCCACGCCGAAGCCGAGGAAGTACGCCGCTACGACTACTGGATCCGGAACGCCGAGCGCGAGGCGTCGATCGCGCTCGCCACGTCGATCGTCGCCGCGGAGCGCGCGCGCGTGAGCCGGATCGTGGTGGAGGGCGGCCCGTGAACCTCTCCGAGCTCCTCGGCAAGGTCCGCGAGTACAACCCCGCCGCAGACCTCGCGACCGTGCAGCGCGCCTACGAGTTCTCGGCCAAGATGCACCGCGGCCAGAAGCGGAAATCGGGCGAGCCCTACCTCGTCCACCCGCTCGAGGTCGCGGGCCTGATCGCCGATCTCAAGCTCGACGTCCCGAGCGTCGCGACCGGGCTCCTGCACGACACCGTCGAGGACACCCTCACCACGCTCGGAGAAGTCGAGTCGATCTTCGGCACCGAGATCGCGACCCTCGTCGACGGCGTCACGAAGATCGGCCAGATCAACTTCAAGAGCCGCGCGGAATCGCAGGCGGAGAACTTCCGCAAGATGATCATCGCGATGGCGCGCGACATCCGCGTCATCCTGATCAAGCTCGCCGACCGCACGCACAACATGCGGACGCTCTCGCACCTCCCGCCCGAGCGCCAAACCGAGATCGCGCAGGAGACGATCGACATCTACGCCCCGCTCGCGCACCGCCTCGGCATCTATTGGATCAAGAGCGAGCTCGAGGACAGTGCGCTCCGCTACATGCACCCGGAGATCTACTACCAGCTCAAGCGGAACGTCGCGAAGAAGAAGACCGAGCGCGAGCAGTACATCGAGCACGTGCGCGACGTGCTCCTGAAGAAGCTGGACGCGGCCGGCATCGAGGCGACCGTCACCGGCCGGCCGAAGCACTTCTACTCGATCTACCAGAAGATGCAGACGCAGCATCTGCTCTACGATCAGATCTACGACCTCGTCGCGTTCCGCCTGCTCGTCGACTCGACGCGCGAGTGCTACGAGGCGCTCGGCATCGTCCACCAGAACTGGAAGCCCGTGCCCGGACGCTTCCGCGACTACATCGCGATGCCGAAGGCGAACATGTACCAGTCGCTGCACACGACCGTGATCGGTCCGTTCGGCGAACGCATGGAAGTGCAGATCCGAACGAACGAGATGCACCGGGTCGCCGAGGCCGGCATCGCCGCGCACTGGAAGTACAAGGGACAGAATCAGCAAGGGTCGCCGCAGGAGATCGAGCGCTTCGCCTGGCTCCGCCAATTGCTGCACTGGCAGCAGCATCTGGAGGACCCGCAGGAGTTCATGCGGTCGGTGAAGGAGGATCTCTTCGACGAGGAGGTCTTCGCGTTCACCCCGAAGGGCGACCTGTTCAACTTCCCGCAGGGCGCGACCATCATCGACTTCGCGTACCGCGTGCACTCGCAGGTCGGCGAGCACTGCGCGGGCGCGCGCGTGAACGGCAAGCTCGTCCCGCTCAAGTACCAGCTCCAGAGCGGTGACACCGTCGAGATCGTCACGACGACGCGCCAGACTCCGAGCAAGGACTGGCTGAAGATCGTCACGACGACGCGCGCGAAGGAGCGCATCCGCAACTGGATCAAGATCCAGCAGCGGCGGCGCAGCCTCGAGATCGGCAACGAGCTCCTGGACCGCGACCTGCGCCGCTACCGCCAGGAGCTCGGCAAGCTCCGGAAGAGCGGCGACGTCGACCGCGCCGCGCACGAGCTCGGCTTCAAGGACGACGAGTCGATGGTGGCCGCCGTCGGCTACGGCCGCCTGCCGAGCCAGCAGGTCGTGCAGCGGCTCGTCCCGGAGAGCTCGCTCGAAGAGCGGAAAGAGAAGAGCGAAGGCACGCTCCAGAAGCTCTTCCGACTCGTCAGCCGCCAGACCAAGGGCGGCGTCCAGGTGAGCGGCATCGACGACGTGATGGTGCGCTTCGGCCGCTGCTGCAACCCGCTCCCGGGCGAGCGTATCACCGGGTTCATCACCCGCGGCCGCGGCGTCACCGTGCACGCGATCGACTGCCTCCGCGTGATGGAGAGCGATCCGCAGCGCCGGGTCGAGGTCGCATGGGACTCGGCCGACGGCCACTTCCGCCCGGTGCAGATCGAGGTGACGGGCGTCGACGCGCCGGGGCTCCTCGCGGCCATGAGCAAGGCGATCAGCTCGGCGGGGGTCAACATCTCGCGCGCCGAGGTGCGGACGGGCATCGACAAGAAGGCCATCAACGTCTTCGAGGTGATGGTCGACAGCGTGGACGCGCTCAACCGGGTGATGCGCGGCCTCGGGAAAGTGAAGGGCGTGATGAAGGTGCAACGGGTGCGCGCGTGAGTACCGCCAAGCGCGCGGTCGCTACGCCGGCGGCCCCCGCGGCCATCGGCCCGTACTCGCAGGCCGTCGTGGCGGGCAGCCTCCTGTTCCTTTCGGGCCAGATCCCCCTCGACCCCGAGCGCGGCACGATCGTCGAGGGCTCGATCGAGGACGAGACCCGCCAGGTCCTGAAGCACCTGGCCGCGGTCCTCGCGGCCGAGGGCCTGACGCTCGACGCCGTCGTCCGGACGACCGTCTTCCTGACGGACCTCGAGGACTTCCCGCGGGTGAACCAGGCCTATGCCGAGTTCTTCACGGAGCCGTTCCCGGCCCGCGCCACCGTCCAGGTCGCGGCCCTCCCGCGCGGGGCGCGGGTCGAGATCGACGCCATCGCCACCCGCTAAGTTGCCGTCGCGAGTGGCCTGTGCTACCCAGGCGGGCTTCGAAAGGGGTCGACAATGGCACGCACCTGCGAGATCTGCGGCAAGGGACCATCCACCGGCAACAACGTCAGTCACGCCAACAACCGGACGCGCCGGCGGTGGAAGCCGAATCTCCAGAGCGTGCGCGCGAAGGTCGGCGGTGGGGTGAAAAAGCTCCTGGTCTGCACCCGCTGCATCCGCTCCGGCAAGATCGCCAAAGCGGCCTGACGCTCCCCGGTCCCACGCGGGACCGGTGCCGTGTCAATTGATACGGCGGAGGCGTTCCACGAGCGCGGTCGTCGAGAACCCTTCGACGACCGGGACCAACAGCACCCGACCCCCGTTGGCCTCGACGACCTCGCGGCCGACCACCTGATCCGGGGCCCAGTCGGCGCCCTTCACGAGGACGTCGGGGACAATCGCGGCGATGATCTCCGCCGGCGTGTCCTCTTCGAACACCGTCACGAGGTCGACGGCCGCGAGGGCGGCGAGGACCTCGGCCCGCGCCGCCTGGGGCACGACCGGCCGCTCGGCACCCTTGGCGAGACGCCGGACCGAGGCGTCGGCGTTGACCCCGACCACGAGGAGGTCGCCGGCCGCGCGCGCGTCGGCCAGATAGCGGACGTGGCCGACGTGCAGCAGGTCGAAGCAGCCGTTGGTGAACACGACCCGCTTCCCGGCGCGTCGGGCCTCGGTCACGCGCGCGACCGCCGTCGCGCGATCGACGACCTTGTCGAGATAACGCATGGCGGCACGTCTACCAACGAAGTCACGGCGTCGCCATAGCGACGTCCTTGCGTCTCTTGCGCCGCTGCTTCGGTGTGACGCCATCGCGCACAACTGCCACGAGCGCCCGTCTTTTCGCGGTCCCGAACGTGAGAATCGGCGCGGCCACTGATGGCGGCGCGTGGCATGGTTCTGGCTGTTTCAGAATGCCACGCACGCTGACGGCACAAGCGATCGGGCGCCATGCACTCCACTCATGACGCACACGAGTCCCCACACTCATGACCGATCGAACCTCACCCCCCCGTTGGTACGCGTGAAGCAAAACGGTGGGAGGGTGATCTAGCGGGGCCTGACCCACCCCGTACCCTCCCACCGCCCCTCCTTCCATGCCGTCCCCGTGCGCTTTCCGACGCGCGAAGCGCGTCGGAACTGCTCCGATGGACGTCGGAGGCCGAGGTCAACTCGGCCTCCTCCCGCTCAAAAGAGCCCGCCTTGCCCTCGTCGGCACGACATGGCTGCTGGCGCTCGTGCCGGGCTGTCGGCGCGGCAGATACCGAGCATTCCCACCGAGCAAAATTTGTCAGGGCGGTAGGGGGTGTGTTAGGTCGGGCCGGATCATGGCGGGCGGCTTTGGGCGCAAGCGCGCGCGGGAGCAGCAGCGTGTGCGCGTCGATGCCAACGGGCTTCGCCGCGACCTGATCGGTGACGCCGGGCTCGACGACGCGGCGCTTCAGGAGCTGGCCCGTGCGGTGGACGAGCAGGTGGCGACGCTGGATCGCCGACGGGGCTGGTTGCCGGCGCTTCCGGCGCCGAAAGCCGACCTCCGGAAGGTCGAGGCGCTGGCGGCCGACGCGCGCGGCGCGTTCGCGGACCTGGTCGTGATCGCGCCCGGAGACCTGGCGCTCGGCATCCGCGGCCTCGTCTCGGCGCTCGTGCCGGCGACGCCGGGCAACGACGCGCCCACGTCCGGCTCGCTCCGCGTCCACGTCCTCGACGCGCTCGATCCCGACCGGCTGCTCGGGGTGCTCGGCCGGCTCGACCTCCGGCGCACGCTCTTCGACGTGGTGAGCGGCACCGGCGAAGCGCTGCCGACCATCAGTCAATTCGTCGTCGTCCGCGAGCGCCTCCTCCGCGAGCTCGGCGCGGTCGGCTACCGTCAGCACGTCATCGTGACGACCCAGGCGCGCGAGGGCGCGCTCCGGCAAATCGTCAACGACGAAGGCTTTCGCGATCTCGTCCTGCCCGAGGGCCTCGCCGACGACGCCGCGCTGCTCACGCCCGGAGCGCTCTTTCCCGTGGCCTGCACCGGCGCCGATCCCGGCGCGATCCTCGCGGGAGCGACGGCCATGGCCGAGCGCTGCCGCGTCGCCGACGCCGCCCCGAATCCGCTGCACATGCTCGTCGCGGCGCTTCACCTCGGATCCGCGAGCCGCATCGACGTCACCGCGCCGGCACGCGGCGCGCTCGCCGACCTCGGCCACTGGATCACGCGCCGGGTCGCGCGGCGCGCGGCGCTCCGCGAAGGGCGGCCCACCGCGGTTCCGCCGCTCACCCTGATCCTCGCCGCCGAGCGCCCGCATCAAGACGTCCAGATCCCGACGAGCTACCAGGACGTCGAAGGCCTCGAGTACCTCGGCGGCCAAGGGCTCGCCGCGCTCGCGGCACACGAACGCGACGCGCTCGAGGTCGCGTCGTGGCGCGCGGGACGGCCGAGCCTGACGCTCACGTGCCCCGAGCTCTCCGCCCACGAGCTCGGACAGCTGGTCGCGCTGGTCGAGGCCGCCACCAGCGTCGTACGCGCGGCACCCGAGGACGGGCAGGGCGACCCGGCGCGTCTGGCGTTCGGGCTCGCGAACCGGCCGGGCTTCGAGGCCGAGCGCGCGGAGGCCCAGCGCCTCGCCGCGCGCCGGGAGGAGCGCTACGTCGCCTGACGAGGTCAAAACGTCCGCGGGATCCTCGCCCGCCGGACGGATTCGCGTCCTCCCGGACGTCCTCGCCAACCAGATCGCGGCGGGCGAGGTCGTGGAGCGTCCCGCGTCGGTCGTCAAGGAGCTCGTCGAGAACGCGCTCGATGCCGGCGCGCGCCGCGTCGTCGTCGAGCTCGAGGACGGCGGCATGCGCCGCATCACGGTGACGGACGACGGCGCGGGTATCGCGCCCGACGATGCGCCGCTCGCGTTCCAGCGCCATGCGACCAGCAAGATCCGCGAGCAGGACGACCTCTGGCGGATCGGCACGCTCGGCTTCCGCGGCGAGGCGCTCCCGAGCATCGCGGCCGTCGCCGCCGTCGAGCTGACCACACGGGCGCGCGGCAACGAGACCGGCGTCCGCGTCCGCGCGGAAGCGGGGCGCGTGATCGACGTGCAGGAGGCGGGCACGGCGGAAGGCACGATGGTGACGGTCCGCGATCTCTTCGCGCCGGTACCCGCGCGCCGGAAGTTCCTGAAGAGCCTGCAGACCGAGCTCGGCCACGTCGTCGACCTCCTCACCCGGATCGCGCTCGGCGCGCCGGGCGTCCACGTGCGCCTCCTCCACCAAGGACGCGAGATCGCCGTTCATCCGCCGGTCGCAACGCTCGCCGAGCGGGCGCGCCAGGTTTTCGGCGCCGATCGCGTGCGGGGCGGACGCAGCTTCGTCGACGAGCGCCTCGGCATCACGATCGAAGGCTTCGCGTTCTCGCCGCATCTCTCGTTCGCGAGCGCGCGCTACGTGTACCAATACGTGAACGGCCGGCCGGTCCGCGACCGCTCCGTCCAACACGCGGTGAGCGAAGGCTACGCGAGCTTGATCCCGCGCGGACGATGGCCCGGCGCGATCGTCAAGCTCGTGCTGCCGCCCGCCGATGTCGACGTGAACGTGCACCCGGCGAAACACGAGGTCCGGTTCCGGCTCGCGCACGTCGTCCACGACACGGTGCTCGGCGCGCTCCGGCGGACGCTCGCCGGTGCGAGCGGTCTCGCCGACGACGCGCCCGCGGAGCCGGTCGCGACCGCGCTGCGTACCTACACGCTGCGTGCCTCGCCGACGGCGGCGCCGCTCTTTCCGTCCGGTTTCATCGCGCCACCGCGCGGAGCGGGCACCGGCGCGGACGCTCCGGCCGTCGCCGTGCGCGAGGCCCCCGCCGCGGCACCGCCGACCGACGCGGACCCGAGCGCGGAGCCGGCGACCGCGGGATACGCGAGCCTCCGATTCGTCGGGCAGGTCTTTCGCGGCTACCTCGTGTGCGAAGGCGCCGATCGGATCGTCCTCGTCGACCAGCACGCGGCCCACGAGCGCGTCGCGTTCGAGCGTCTGCGGGCCCAGCACCGCGCCGGCGCGATCGAGCGCCAGGCGCTGCTCTTGCCGATGACGGCGGATCTCGACCCCGGGCAGAGCGAAGCGGTGCAAGCGCGCCTCGACGATCTCGCCGCGCTCGGCTTCGAGATCGAGCCGTTCGGCGAGCAGGCGTTCGTCGTGCGGGCGGTGCCGGCGCTGCTCGGACACGACGATCCTCGCCTCTTGCTCGAGGACCTCGCCGACGGCCTCGCCGCGGTGGGCTCGCACCTGAGCGCCGAGGAGGCCATCGAAACCGTCCTCGGGCGGATCGCCTGCCACAGCGTGATCCGCGTCGGCCGCGGTCTCACGACGGCGGAGGTGACGCGCCTCCTCGCCGATCTCGACGCGCTCGCCTACGGCAGCAACTGCCCGCACGGCCGGCCGGTGTCGGTGGAGTTCTCGCGCGGACAGATCGAACGGATGTTCGGCCGATGACCCGGCCCCGCGTCGTCGCGATCGTCGGCCCGACGGCGGTCGGCAAGAGCGCGGTCGCCCTCGCGCTCGCCGAGGGCCTCGGCGGCGAGATCGTGAGCGCGGACTCGCGGCAGATCTATCGGGGCCTCGACGTCGGCACCGCCAAGCCCGGCCCCGCGGATCGCGCTCGCGTTCCCCATCATCTCCTGGACGTCGCCGACCCCGACGAGCGTTTCGACGCGGCCCGCTTCCGCGCGCTGGCCCTCGACGCGATCACCGCCACCGCGGAGCGTGGCCGCCCGACCGTCGTCTGCGGCGGCACTGGGCTCTATGTCCGCGCGCTCCGCCACGGCCTCTTCGAAGGCCCATCGGCCGACGCCGAGCTCCGCGCCGCGCTCTACGAACGCGAGCGCGTCGGCGGGGACGGCACGCTCCACCGCGATCTCGGGGGAGTGGATCCCGCCGCCGCCGCGCGTCTGCACCCGCGTGACACCGTCCGCATCGTGCGCGCGCTCGAGGTCCTACGCCTCACCGGTCGCCCGATCAGCGACTGGCAACGCGATCACGCGTTCGGCGACGGCGACGTCGAGATGCTCGTCCTCGGCTGTACGCGTCAGCGCGAGGAGCTCGCCGCGCGGATCACGGCCCGCGCGCACGCCATGCTCGACGCCGGGCTCCTCGACGAGATCCGCGCGCTCTGGGCGCGCGGCTTCGGACCGGAGCTCGCGCCGCTCGACAGCGTCGGCTACCGCGAGATGGGCGCCTACCTCCGCGGCGAGCTCGCGTTCGAGGCGGCGTTCGACGCGTTCACGCGCGCCACGCGCCGACTCGCCAAGCGCCAGATGACGTGGTGGCGCTCCGATCCAACGGTCGTCTGGTTCCATCCCGATCGCGACGCCGCGGCCGTCTCGGCCCGCGCCGCCGCCTGGCTCACTTCCCCGTGTCCGTCACCTACCTCGACTTCGAGCAGCCTCTCGCCGCGCTAGACGCGCGCGTCGCCGCGCTCCGCGCGTCGACGACGCGAGGCGCGGCGGTGACGCGCGAGCTCCGGCAGCTCGCGCAGGCGCGCCGTCGCCTCGAGCAGGAAGTGTATCGATCGCTGAGCGCGTGGGAGCGGGTGCAGCTGGCGCGTCACGTCGACCGGCCCCAGTCCCTCGACTACATCGGCCGGCTCTGCCGCGAATTCTTCGAGCTCCACGGCGATCGGGTGTTCGGCGACGACCCCGCGATCATCGCCGGCATCGGCCGCTGCCACGGACATCCGCTCGCGATCGTCGGCCAGCAGCGCGGTCATACGACCGCCGAGCGGGTCCAGCGCAACTTCGGGATGGCGAACCCGGAGGGCTATCGGAAGGCGATCCGCGTGTTCCGCCTCGCCGAGCGGCTGCGCATACCGATCCTGACGCTGGTCGACACGCAAGGCGCGTATCCGGGCGTCGGCGCCGAGGAGCGCGGCCAAGCGGAGGCGATCGCTCATACGATGCGCACGATGACGACGCTCACCGTGCCGATCGTGAGCGTCGTGATCGGCGAAGGCGGGAGCGGCGGCGCCCTGGCGCTCGCGGTCGCCGACCGCGTCCTGATGCTGGAGTACGCGTGCTACTCGGTCATCTCCCCCGAAGGGTGCGCGGCGATCCTCTATCGCGACCGCGCGCCCGAGAGCATCGCGCGCGCCGCCGAAGCGCTTCGCCTGACGGCGCGCGACCTCCTCGCAGCGGGCGTCGTCGACGCCCTCGTGCCGGAGCCCGCGGGCGGCGCCCATAGGAATCCTCGGCGCGCGGGCGAGGCCGTGGAGCACGCCGTCACCCACGCGCTCGCCGAGCTCCGGCGCATCGCGCCGGCAACGCTCGTACGCCGACGGTACGACCGCTTTCGTCGCCTCGGCGGCCACGTCGACGCATCCGCGGCGCCGCGCCGCACTCGGCGATCCACACGAATTGCAAAGCCGAGAGCCGTACGGTAGCTCTCGCGGTTCTGAAGGACGCGACCAGCGTGGCAAGCAAGGCCAGGACGCGAACAACCGCGCGTGAGAAGACGCGCAGCGCTCACGGCAACGCGAAGCGCGTTGCGCCGCAGCCGCCGGCGCGCGGCCATTCCGATCCGCTCCTCGATCGGGCACGGGCCGAGATCGACCGCATCGACGAACGGATCCTCGGCCTCCTGAGCACGCGCGCGCGCCTGGCGCAGCGAATCGGCCGCCGCAAGGCCGCGAACGGCAACGGCGGCCGCGCCGACGGATTTTGGGTGCCGAGCCGCGAAAAGCGCATCTACCAGCGGCTGCGCGCGCTCAACAAGGGCCCGCTCAGCGACGACGTCGTCCGCGCGATCTTCCGGGAGATCATCTCCGCATCCCGCGCGCTCGAGGCACGCGTCCAGGTCGCCTTCCTCGGGCCGGAGGGCACGTTCACGAATGCCGCCGCCCGCGAGGTGTTCGGCGCGGCCGCCACGCTCGTTCCGGCCGAATCGATCGCTGCCGTGTTCACCGAGGTCGAGCAGCGCCGCGTGGACTTCGGTGTCGTGCCCGTCGAGAACTCGACCGAAGGCGCCGTGACGTCGACCCTGGATCTCCTCGTGGACTCGCCCCTCCGCATCACGGGCGAGGTCCGTCTCGACGTCGAGCAGTGCCTCCTCGGTACCGCAACGGACTGGTCGACGATTCGCCGCGTGCTCTCGCACCCGCAGGGGCTGGCGCAGTGCCGCCGCTGGCTCGCGACGCACCTCCCGCACGCCGAGCTCGAGGCGGTCGCGAGCACGAGCCGTGCCGCCGACCTCGCCGCCGAGGACCCCACCACCGCCGCGATCGCGAGCCGCATGGCGGGCGAGCGCTCCGGAATCCAGGTGCTCGCCGCGCGCATTCAGGACGAGGTCGCGAACGCCACGCGCTTCTTCGTGCTCGGACACCGCGACGCGGAGGGGGCGTCGGGGGACGACAAGACGTCCGTCGTCTGCACCGTGAAGGACGAGGTCGGCGTCCTCGCGAAGCTCTTGCAGCCGCTCGCGTCTGCCGGCGTCAGCTTGCACAAGATCGAGTCGCGCCCGCTCCGTGGCCGCCCCTGGGAGTACGTCTTCTTTCTCGATCTCCGCGGCCACCGCTCGGACGCGCGTGTGAAGCGTGCGCTCGCCCGCATGACGCCGTTCACCACCTCGCTCAAGATCCTCGGCTCGTACCCCGCGGCATGAACAGGACCCGATGACCACACGCGACACGACTCTCGACGTGAAGCACCTCGTTCCCGAGTGGATCCAGCGGCTCGCGCCGTATCCTCCCGGCATGCCGCTCGAGGAGCTGGAGCGGGAGTACGGCATCACGGGCTCGATCAAGCTCGCGTCGAACGAAAACCCGTTCGGCCCGTCGCCGCGGGCGATCGCCGCGATCGCCGACGTCCTCGGGTCGCTGCATCGCTATCCCGACGGCAGCGGCTTCTATCTGCGGCAGGCCCTCGCGAAGCGGATCGGGGTCTCGGCCGACGCGATCATCCTCGGGAACGGCTCGAACGACATCATCGAGCTCGCGGTGCGCGCGTTCCTGCGACCGGGCGACGAGGCCGTCATGGCCGACCAGGCGTTCGTCATCTACCAGATGGTGGTGCAGGCGGCGGGCGCGATCCCGCGCCAAGTCCCGCTGCGCCGCTTCACGCACGATCTGGAGGCGATCAAGGCGGCGATCGGCCCCGCGACCCGGCTCGTGTTTCTGGCGAACCCGAACAACCCGACCGGCACCATCTTCAAGCGCGACGCCTGGGAGGACTTCCTCGAGAGCGTGCCGCCGCACGTGCTCGTGATCGCCGACGACGCCTACGCCGACTACGTCGAGGATCCCGAGTACCCAGACTCCCTCGCGTACCAGCGCCGCGACCGCCTGCTCCTCACGCTCCGCACCTTCTCGAAGATCTACGGGCTCGCGGGGCTTCGGGTCGGCTACGGCGTGGCGCCGCTCGAGGTCGTCGAGATCCTGCACCGCATCCGCCAGCCCTTCAACGTCAACTCGCTCGCGCAGGTGGCCGCGCTCGCCGCCCTCGGCGACCAGGAGCACGTGGAGCGCACGCGCGCGAACAACCGCGAGGGTCTCGCGTACCTCCGCGGCGTGTGCGAGCGCCTCGGCCGGCCGTACGTGCCGAGCTGGGCGAATTTTCTGCTCGTCGACGTCGGCGACGGCGCGAAGGTCTACGAGGCGCTGCTCCGTCGCGGCGTCATCGTGCGGCCGATGGACGTGTACGGCTTCCCCCGCCACCTCCGGGTCACCGTCGGCACGCCGGCCGAGAACCAGCGCTTCGCCGAGTCGCTCGCGGCGGTCCTGGACACGGCGGCGCCGTGACGCGCGTCGCCGACCGGCTGCTGATCGCCGGGGTCGGCCTGATCGGCGCGTCGCTCGGCTTGGCGTTGCGCGAGCGCGGGCTGGTCGGGGAGATCGTCGGGCTCGGACGCTCCGCGGAGAACCTGCGGGTCGCGCGCCGGCGCGGCGCGATCGACCGCGCCGAGCGCGATCCCGCCCGCGCGGCACGCGACGTCGATCTCGTCGTCGTCGCGACGCCCGTCGGCACGATCGCCCCCTTGATCGCGACGCTCGCGCGGACGTTGCCGCCCGACGCCGTCGTCACCGACGCCGGCAGCGTGAAGGCGGCGGTCGTCGCCGACGTCGAGCATGCCCTCGGCGCGACGGCGCGCAGGTTCTGCGGCAGCCATCCGATCGCCGGCCTCGATCGCGCCGGCGCGGCAGCGGCCGAGAGCGACCTCTTCGAAGGACGCCGATGCATCCTCACGCCGACGGCACGCACCGCACCCGTCGCGCGCCGTCGCGTGCTCACGCTCTGGCGCGCCGTCGGGATGCGCGTCGAGGCGCTCCCGGCGCGCCGTCACGATCGCCTGTACGCACTCGTCAGCCATCTCCCCCAGAGTGTCGCGACCGCCCTCGTCAACGCGGCGAACGAGAGCGAGGCGGGAGGCCGGGCCCTCGCGTACGCCGGCACGGGATTTCGCGACGTGACTCGCATCGCGAAAGGCTCGTCGGTCGTCTGGCGCGACATCCTCCTCGCGAACCGCACCGCGATGCTGGCCGCCTTCGACCGCTTCTCGACTACCCTCGAGCGGCTGCGCGCCGCCGTCGACGCCGGTGACGCGGATGCGATCGAAGCGGAGCTGCGACGCGCCTCGAACGCGCGGCGGAAGCTCGATCCGGCCGGGCCGCGCCGCCGAGGAGCCGCATGAGCGCCGACACGATCACGATCGCGCCCGCCGCGCGCGGCCTCACCGGCAGCTTCACGGTCCCGAGCGACAAATCGATCGCGCATCGCGCGCTCCTGTTCGGCGCGATCGCGAACGGGACGACCACCATCACCGGCTTTCAGGGCGGCCGCGACAACCGCGCGACGCTCGCCGCCTGTCGCGCGCTCGGGGTCGCGATCGAAGAGCAGGGCGAGACGCTACGGATCGAGGGACGAGGATTCGCCGGCCTCCGCCCGGCGGCGGACGCGATCGACTGCGAGAATTCCGGAACCACCATGCGGCTCCTGACGGGCGTCCTCGCCGGACGCCCCTTCACGAGCCGGCTCGTCGGTGACGCGTCGCTGATGCGCCGCCCCATGCGGCGCGTGATCGAACCGCTCGGGCGCATGGGCGCGTCCATCACGAGCGAGCCGGGCGACGGCCGCGCGCCGCTGCGCATCGAAGGCCGCGCGCTCCACGCCGCGACGCACACGCTCGCGGTCGCGAGCGCGCAGGTGAAGTCGGCGATCCTGCTCGCCGGCTTGCAGGCGCCCGGCACGACGCGCGTCGACGAGCCGGTGCGGTCGCGCGATCACACCGAGCGCATGCTGCGCGACTTCGGCGTCACGCTCGCCGGCGAAGAACGCTGGGTCGCGCTCGACGGTCCGCAGGAGCTGCGCGGCACCGCCGTGACGTTGCCAGGCGATTTCTCGTCGGCCGCGTTCCTGATCGTCGCCGCGACCCTCGTTCCCGGGTCGGAGCTCACGCTCACCGGCGTCGGCGTGAATCCGACACGCACGGGACTGCTCGACGCGCTCGCCGCGATGGGGGCCGCCATCGAGGTCGTGCCGACGGGGCAGGGTGCCGAGCCGGTCGGCACGCTGATCGTCCGCCATCGGCCGCTCCGCGGGATCCGCATCGACGGCGACCTCCTCGTCCGCAGCATCGACGAGTTCCCGATCCTCTGCGTCGCGGCCGCGTGCGCCGAGGGCACGACCGAGATCCGCGACGCCGCCGAGCTGCGCGTCAAGGAGAGCGACCGCGTCGCCGTCATGGCCACGATGCTGCGCGACCTGGGCGTCGCGGTGGAGGAGTTGCCCGACGGCCTCGTGATCACCGGCGGCGCCGCGCTCCGCGGCGCGCGCGTCGACCCCCACGACGATCACCGCATCGCGATGGCGGCGGCCATCGCCGGCCTCGTGGGCCGCGCCCCGGTCGTGATCGACGACCCCGGGTGTGCCGAAGTCTCCTTCCCCGGGTTCTACGCGCTCCTCGCGCGCGCCGCGGGCGCGTGAGACGCGACGCACGGCCATGACGAGCGACCGTCGCCTGGTGATCGCGATCGACGGACCCGCGGGCGCGGGGAAGAGCACGCTCGCGCGAACCCTCGCGCGTCACCTCGGCTACACGTACGTCGACAGCGGGGCGATGTATCGCGTGGTCGGCCTGGCCGCACGCGAACGCGGCATCGACGCCGCCGACGCTCCGGCGCTCGCGACGCTCGTCGACACCCTCGATTTCACGCTCGTACCCGATCCTGCCGGCCAACGCATGCTGCTCGAGGGCCGTGACGTCACGGAGGATCTCCGCACGCCGCTCGCGGGCGAGTGGGCCTCACGTGTCGCGGCCATTCCGGAGGTCCGGACCCGGCTGGTCGAGCGGCAGCGTCATCTCGGTGTCGCCGGCGGCATCGTCATGGACGGACGGGACATCGGCACCGTGGTTTTCCCGAGCGCCGACTGCAAATTCTTCGTCACGGCGAGCGCCCCCGAACGCGCCCGCCGCCGCGCACACGAAATCGGGGCCGCAGCCAGCGATCTCCCTGCGATTCAGCACGACATCGAGGCCCGGGACCGACGGGATTCGGAGAGGACCCATGCCCCCCTCCGCGCGGCCCCCGATGCGGAGCCCGTGGACACCACCGGCCTCACCGCCGACGAGGTCGCGGAGCGCCTGCTCCAGCGGGTGCTGGAGCGCGCAAAGGCTTGAACTTCCAAGAGGGGGGCGCTAAGGAGGTTAGCTCTCGCGCGGCAGACCGATTTCAAATCCCAGGGGGTGAGCAGTTGATGACCGAGGACAATCACGAATTGCACGCAGGTGGAGCCGGAGGCGGAGACGATTTCGGCCACCTATTCGAGCAGAGCATGCGTGCAGTCCGACCTGGGGAGATCGTCAAGGGACGCGTCGTGCTCGTGGCGCGTGACCACGTCACGGTCGACATCGGCTACAAGAGCGAAGGGCAGATCGGCATCCACGAGTTTCGTGATCGCGACGGCACCGTCGCGGTCAAAGAAGGCGACGAGATCGACGTCTACTTCGAGGCCTCGGAGTCCGAGGACGGCGGCATCGTCCTCTCGCGACAGAAGGCCGAGCAGCTGCGCGTGTGGAAAGACATCGAAGCCGCGTTCGACGCGCAAGGCGCCGTCGAAGGCACGATCGTCGGCAAGGTGAAGGGCGGCTTGAAGGTCGACATCGGCGTCGCCGCGTTTCTTCCCGGCTCGCACGCCGACCTCCGTCCCGCGCGCAACCTCGATCGCTTCATCGGCCAGCGCACCCGCTTCTCGATTCTCAAGTTCAACCGCTCGCGCGGTAACGTCGTGGTCTCGCGTCGCGCCGTCATGGAGCGCGAGCGCATGTCCTTGAAGGGCGAGACGCTGAAGGTCCTCGAGGAAGGCGTCATCCTCGAAGGCACGGTCAAGAACATCACCGACTACGGCGCGTTCGTCGACCTCGGCGGCATCGACGGCCTCCTCCACATCACCGACATGTCGTGGGGCCGCATCGGCCATCCGTCGGAAGTGCTGAACGTCGGCGACAAGGTGCGCGTCGTCGTCCTCAAGTACGATCCGGAGCGCGAGCGCGTGTCGCTCGGCATGAAGCAGATCCTGCCCGACCCGTGGCACACCGTGCACGAGCGCTTCAACCCGGGCCAGAAGGTGCGCGGCAAGGTCGTGAGCCTCACCGACTACGGCGCGTTCATCGAGCTCGAGAAGGGCGTCGAGGGACTCATTCACGTTTCCGAGATGTCGTGGACCCGCCGCGTGAGCCACCCGTCGAAGGTCCTGAACCCCGGTGACGAGGTCGACGTGGTCGTGCTCGACGTCGACCCGGCGAACCGCCGCATCTCCCTCGGCTTGAAACAGGCCGAGCCGAATCCCTGGGAGATGGTCAAGATCAATCACCCGGTCGGGAGCCACATCCAGGGCAAGGTGAAGAGCATCACCGATTTCGGCGTCTTCGTCGGCGTCGACGAAGGCATCGACGGCCTGGTCCACGTCTCGGACATCCACTGGACCAAGAAGCTCAAGCACCCCTCCGACATGTTCAAGAAGGGCGACGACGTCGAGGCGGTCGTCCTCGCGATCGACGTCGAGAACGAGCGCATCTCGCTCGGCATCAAGCAGCTCCAGGAAGATCCTTGGAACGCGATGCCGTCGCGCTATCCGGTCGGCGGCAAGGTCAGCGGCACCGTGACGAGCGTCACCGACTTCGGTGTCTTCGTCGAGCTCGAGGAAGGTCTCGAGGGCCTCATCCACGTGAGCCAGCTCTCCACCGAGCGCGTCGACAAGCCGTCGCAGCTCTTCAACGTGGGCGACACCGTCGAAGCCGAAGTCACCAACGTCGACCCCCGCGAGCGGCGCATCGGGCTCAGCATCAAGGCCCTGAAGCGTAGCGAGGAGCGCGACGAGGTCGACAGCTACCTCCGTCGTGAACGCGAGAACTCGAAGTTCTCCTTCGAAGACATCCTGACCGAAGAGCTCCGCCTGGATCGCGACGACAAGTCGAAGTAACCGACCAGCGTCCCCACGGCCATGGCGCAAGGGCATCCCATCGTGCGCGGATTGATGGTGCTCTCCATCGTCGTGTTGGTGTTCTTCGCCGCGGCCTTCGCGCTCACGGTGGGCAGCGGCGGGAAACTCGAAAGCCTCACCTCGCTGGGCTCCAAGGTCGGCGTCGTCGAAGTGAAGGGCGTCATCAGCGAGAGCGAAGACGTCGTCGAGGCGCTGAAGTCCTTCGAGAAGAGCGCCACCGTCAAAGCGGTGGTCGTACGCATCGAGTCACCCGGTGGCGGCGTCGCGCCCTCGCAGGAGATCTACGACGCGATTCGCCAGCTTCGCGAGGAGAAGCCGGTCGTCGCCTCGATGGGCGGCGTCGCCGCCTCGGGCGGCTACTACATCGCAGCGGCGTGCGACACGATCGTCGCCAATCCCGGAACGTTGACCGGCTCGATCGGCGTCATCATGGAGCTCGGCAACGTCGAAGGCCTGCTCCAGAAGCTCGGCGTGCAGCCCGAGATCATCAAGGCCGGCGCCTACAAGGACATGGGCTCGGTCGTGCGGCCGATGAGCGACGCCGAGCGCGGGCTCTTTCAAGAGATGATCGACAGCGTGCACACGCAATTCATCACGGCCGTCGCCGCCGGCCGCGGGATGGACAAGGATCAGATCCGCGCCGTCGCGGACGGGCGCATCTTCTCGGGCGAGCAGGCCAAGACGGCCGGACTCGTGGATGTGCTCGGAGGCTTCGAGGATGCCCTCGACCTCGCCGCCGAGAAGGCCGGCATCGAGGGCGAGCCGCGCATCGCACGCGCGCGCTCGAGCCGCGAGCCATGGTGGTTCCGCCTGCTGTTCAGCTTCGTTCCGACGGGACCGTTCTCGTCCTATCGCCCGTTCGGACTCCAGATCGTGTACGACGGGCCGTTTCTGCGCTGAAGTCGAGGAGGGAGCATGACGACGAATCCGGCACCCGGGAGCGGTTCCATGACCAAACGAGACCTGATCGACGAAGTCGTGAAGATTTACCCACGCTTCTCTGGCCGTGACGCCGAGGTCATCGTGAACGCGGTGTTCGACAGCATGACCGAAGCGCTGTCGCGCGGCGAGCGCATCGAGATCCGTGGATTCGGGAGCTTCGTCGTGAAGCACCGGCAAGCGCGCGAGGGACGGAATCCCAAGACGGGCGCCGTCGTACCGGTCGCCGCGAAGCGCGTACCGTTCTTCAAGGTCGGCAAGGAGCTGAAGCTCCGCGTCGACGGCAAGCCGGTTCCCGAGAGCGAGCGCGAGGTCGGTCAACCCGCCTGACGACGCGTGAGCGACGCGCTCACGACCTTGCGTGGGATTCTCGGCCCGGAAGCGGCCGCGCTCGCGACCGAGAGCACGGTCGAGGCGGCGGCGCCGTACGACCCCGTGCGCTTCGAGATGGCCTACGCCGCCGTCGGACGGCGCGTGGGCAGCACCCCCATCGGCGGCGGCGCATCGCTCACTGATGCCCGCGGGCATGCGTGGACGATCGCGGACTGGGGGCACGACGAGGCCGCGCGCGCGTTTCTCCTCCTGGCGGCGAGCGCCCGCGTTCCCGCCGACGAGCAGGTGGCCTGGATCGACGGCACCTATCGCGCGGGGGCACTGCGCGAGCGCACCGCCTTGCTGCGTACGCTCCCCTTGCTCCCAGAACCGGTCCGATTCCTTCCGATCGCGCTCGACGCCTGCCGTACCAGCACGCAACCGGTCTTCGAAGCGATCGCCTGTGAGAACCCGTACCCAGCGGAGCACTTTTCGGATGCGAGCTTTGCCCAGCTCGCGATGAAAGCCGTCTTCACCGGCGTCGCCCTCGCGCGTATCCTCGGACTCGTGTCACGCCGAACGCCCGAGCTCGCCCGCATGGCCCACGACTACGCCGCCGAACGCCGCGCCGCCGGGCGTGACGTTCCGGCCGACCTGAGGCTGCTCGAGACGCCGTGAAGCTCTGCGACCCACACATCCACATGAGCTCGCGCACGACCGCCGACTACGAGGCGATGGCGGCAGCGGGCATCATGGTGGTGATCGAGCCGGCCTTCTGGCTCGGTCAGCCGCGCACGCACGTCGGCACCTTCGAGGATTACTTCGGGTCGCTCCTCGGGTGGGAGCCTTATCGCGCGAGCCAGTTCGGCATTCGCCATTTCTGCACCCTCGCGCTGAACCCCAAGGAAGCGAACGACGAGCGCATCGCAGACGGGGTCCTCGCCCTCCTTCCGCGCTACCTCGCGAAAGACGGCGTCGTCGCCGTCGGCGAGATCGGCTACGACGAGCAGACCCCGGCGGAAGATCGGCGCTTCGCGGAGCAGCTCGAGCTCGCGCGGCGCTTCGAGCTTCCGGCGCTCATCCACACGCCCCACCGCGACAAGAAGCGCGGCACCGAACGCAGCCTCGCCGTCGTTCGCGAGGCGAAGTTCCCCGAAGAGCGCGTGCTCATCGACCACAACAACGAAGAGACGCTGCCGCTCGTGCTCGCCACCGGCTGCTGGGCCGGTCATTCGATCTACCCGAACTCGAAGATGGACGAGCCGCGCATGGCGGCCCTCGTCCAGCGCTACGGCAGCGACCGCATCATCATCAACAGCGCCGCCGACTGGGGCATCAGCGATCCGCTCAAAGTCCCGAAGACGGTGACGGCGATGCGCACCGCCGGTATCGACGAGATCACCATCGAGACGGTCGCCTGGCGAAATCCGATCGCGTTCTTCGCGCAGAGCGGACGCCTCACGCTGGACGACGCCCCCGCCGAGCGCCCCGCCGCGTTCGAGGGCAATTCGGTCCGGCGGGGCTGAGGTGCACCGCACCGTCGTTTTGAACGTCGTCGGGCTGACGCCGGCGCTCCTCGGTGACGCCACGCCCAACCTCTCCGCCTTCGTCCGCGCCGGCGCGATGCGACCGCTCGCGACCGTGCTCCCGGCGGTGACGTGCAGCGTCCAGTCGACGCTCGTTACGGGCGCGCTACCCCGCGACCATGGCTGCGTCGCCAACGGATGGTACTTCCGGGACCTCGCCGAGATCTGGTTCTGGCGTCAGTCGAACCACCTGGTCGCGGGCGAGAAGATCTGGGACGCCGCCGCACGCCGCGACCCCGGGTTCACCTGCGCGAAGATGTTCTGGTGGTACAACATGTACGCCAGCGCGACGTGGTCCGTGACGCCCCGCCCGATGTATCCCGCCGACGGCCGGAAGCTTCCCGACGTCTACAGCACGCCGCTCACGCTGCGTGACGAGCTCCAGTCGAAGCTCGGCACGTTCCCGCTGTTCAGCTTCTGGGGACCGGCGACGGACATCAGCGCGACCCAGTGGATCGCCGACGCGACCCGCCACGTCTACGACACCAAGCGGCCGACGCTCACGCTCGCGTACCTGCCGCACCTCGACTACGTACTGCAACGGCTCGGGCCGGACGACCCGCGGGTCGCGAAGGATCTGGCCGAGATCGACGCCGTCTGCGGCGAGCTGATCGACCACGTCACTCGTGACGGCGCGCGCGTCATCGTGCTGTCGGAATACGGCATCACTCCCGTGTCCGACGCGATCCACGTCAACCGCGCGCTGCGCGAGGCCGGACTGCTCGCGGTCAAAGACGAGCTCGGCCGCGACATGCTCGACGCGGGCGCGTCCGAGGCGTTCGCGGTCAGCGATCATCAGCTCGCGCACGTGTACGTGCGGCGCCCGGAGCGCATCCCGGAAGTGCAGCGCCTCCTCGCGGGCCTCGACGGCGTCGAGCGCGTACTCGATGCGGAGGGCAAGCGGGCCGTGGGCCTCGATCACCCCCGCTCGGGCGAGCTCGTCGCGATCTCCAGGGCCGACCGGTGGTTCAGCTACTACTTCTGGCTCGACGACGCCCGCGCCCCCGACTATGCCCGCACCGTCGACATCCACCGGAAGCCCGGCTACGACCCGGTCGAGCTCTTCCTCGACCCGACGCTCTGGCTGCCGCAGCTCAAGGTCGGCTGGACGCTCGCCAAGAAGGCGGCCGGCTTCCGCTACCTGATGGACGTGATCCCGCTCGACACGGCGTTGGTCCGCGGCTCACACGGTCGATTGACCGACGACCCGAACGCCGGCCCGCTCTTCGCGAGCAGCGAACCTCGTCTGGTGCCCGCGTCGGTCGCGGCGACGGACGTGAAAGACCTCGTCCTCGCCCACCTCTTCAACGACCGCTGAGCGCGGGTGCGAGCGCGCGGCCGGCCGCGAGCAGCGCCTCGGTCTCGTCGGCACTGATCGCGCGCTCGCCCATCCAGCCGATCCCGAGCGTGCCGACGACGCGATCGCCGTCGAAGGCCGGGACGCAGAGGGAGCCCCCGAGGCCCGTCGCCTTGGCGCCGGGCCGAGCTACCCCGCTCGCATCCGTCTGAAGATTGCAGAGCGTGACCGGCTTCCCGGTCGCCGCCGCCTCTCCCGCGATGCCCTTGCCGATCGGAATGCGACGGCTGGCCTCGAGGACGGGCGGCGGAATTCCAGGGCTCGCCGCCACGAGGTGGAGGTGGGCGTCGTCACCGAGGCGATGCAAGGTTCCCATCGCGGCGCCGAGCTCCTGCTGCACGAGAGCCAGGGCGGTCGCAAAGCGATCGGCATCCGCCGAATCGGCGACCACCGCGCGGAGACGTCGGCCGAGTGTGTCCGTCACGTGCCTTCGCTACCACGATGCTCACGTGCCGGCGACCCAGCGCTGGAGCACGAGCGTGAGCCCGAACGCACCGATGCACGCGAGCGCGAGATCGGGCCGCCCGGCGAGCGCAGTCGCCGCGCCGTCGACGAGCGCGATGCCCGCGATCAAGACGGCGATCAGCCACGGACGCTCGCCGAGCACGGGATGGCGCGCGACGGCGGTGAGCACGATCAGATAGACGAGGATCGCGAGCGCGCCCGCCGTCACGGCACCCGGGACCGTGCCCGTGAGGGTCGCGGCCGTGGTCACGTAGACGAGCACGCGGCAGAGCCCCATCAGCAGCGGCGCGATCGGATTCGCCTTGTGCCATACGTCGTAGAGCAGGACCGCGCCGGCGAGGACCGTGGCGGCCGCGATCGCAGCGCCGACCGCGTCGGGACGCACCGCGCGCGCGATCATCGCGGTCAGCACCAGCCCGGCGGAGAGCAGGCCGAAGCCGACCACGAGAACCTCGCTCGTCGCGACGGCGCCCGCCGGGATCGGCCGGTCCGGCCGCATGCGCGCGTCGTGCTCGCGATCGAACGCGTCGTTCAGGAACATGCCGCCGACGTAGAAGCACGCGCAGGCGAGGGCGATCGCCAGCATGCCGCCGCTCGGCGCGGCGGCACCCGCGAGCACGGTTGCCGCCGTGACGTTGCTCCAGACCGTCGGCAGATTCGAGATGCGCCCGAGTCGAAGCGCGGTGTGCCACCTCACAACGCGAGCTGCTCCATCACCCACGTGAGCTCGCGGGCGATCGCCACCTCGACGGGCTCGCCGCGATGCTCGGCCGGAAGCACGTCCCACGTGTAGGTCTCGACCTCGAGGTGACCCGCGTAGGCGCCGCGGCGAAGCGCCGCCAGAAGAGCGGCAACCCAGGCTTGCGTGCTCGCCAGCACACCGAGCGTCGTTCGGAAGAGCGGCACGTGGAAGTGCACGCGCCACTCGCGAAGCCCGGCGCCCGAAACGGCCGCCGCGAGCGCCTGGGGGAGATCGAGCCAGCGCCGAAGGCCGTCGGGCCCGCGCTCGACGACCTGGTGCAGATACACGTCGTCCGCGAACGTCCCGAGTGCGTCGCGCACCGCGGCGTCGTCCGCGCCCCCGAGGCGAGCCACCATCCCGGCGCTGATCTGGACCTTCACGAGGTCGATCCCCGCCGCCGCGAAGCGCGCGAGCGCATCCGCGGGATCCTCGAACTCGACCGCCATGTGACACGCGTCGAAGCAGACACCGAGATGACGGCGAAGCGCCGTGCTGCACGCGGATTCGGAACGACCGGTGATGGTCGCGAGGCGCCGCGCCGCGACCGGCGAGAAGAGGTGCTCGCCGAAGAACGCGATCGTGTCCGCGACGCGCTCGAACACGCACCACGGCTCGGGCTCGAGCGCGAGGCGAATGCGACGGCCGGTGCGCTCTTCGAGTGCGACGAGGGTCGCGACGTGCGCGATCAGTCCCTCGGCGATCGCGTCGACCGCATCGGGCGACGCCGCGCTGGGGCGAAACGCGCCCGGAAGCGTGCTGATGCTGCCGTACGCGCAATCCTCGGGAAGCAGCGCGGCAAGAAGCTCGGCGAGCACCGCGCTGTACCGTCCGCGCTCGGGCGACCGCCAGTCCGGAGTGTAGACGGCTTCCTTGACGCGCGTGCCGTGAAACGCGCCGTACGGAAACCCGTTGATCGTGAACACGTAGAGGTCGCGCCCGCCCAGAAGCGCTCGGAGTGCCGTGAGCTCGCCCGGTGCGCGGAGCGCATCGGCCGCCGCGGCCGCGAGCCGGAGGCCCACCCCGAACCGCTCCGACGGCGCGATCGCGGCCCGCACCGCGGGCAGCGATCGCTCGAGGACGGTCCGAACCTCCGGCCACGTCTCGCCCGGGTGGATGTTGGTGCAGTACGTGAGCTGGGGCGCGCCGGGGGTCGCGAGCCTCACCGGCCGGCGTCTCGGTACGCCAGGAAGTCCAGCGCGCGGAGGATCGCGTCCGGATGCATCTCGTGCACCTCGACCCCGTGTCCGATGTCGTCGAGCAACGTGACCGTGAGCTCGCCGCCGAGGTGCTCGCGGAACTCGGCGAGACCCTCGAGCAGGCGCGGGCGTTCGTCGGGTCCGCACAGTCGAAGGGCGACGTCCCAGAGCGGCAGGCCGAGCCGGGCGAGCAACGCCAGGATGCGATCGCGGTGCGCCTGGTCGAGGATCCCCGCCTCGGCCGCGTAACAGGTGTCGAGCGCCATACCGATCGCAACCGCCTCGCCGTGGCGGAGCCGATGATCGCTCAGGATTTCGAGCTTGTGCGCGGCCCAATGACCGAAGTCGAGCGGCCGCGCGCTCCCGAGCTCGAAGGGGTCACCCGAGGTCGCGATGTGCGCCAGATGGAGACGCGCGCTCCGCTCGACCTGCGCGCTCACGAGATCGAGATCGCCGGCCGCGAGGCCCGCGGCGTGGGCTTCGTTCCACGCGAAGAACTCGGCGTCGCGGACGAGGGCGACCTTCACCGCTTCGGCCATCCCAGCGATCACGTCGCGACGAGGGAGGGTAGCCAGCAGCTCGCGGTCGTTCACGACCGCAAACGGCGGGGCGAACGTGCCGAGGAAGTTCTTCGCCCCGAATGCGTTGACGCCGTTCTTGACGCTGACGCCCGAGTCGTTCTGCCCGAGCACCGTCGTCGGCAGCCGGACGACCCGGACGCCGCGATGGGTCGTCGCCGCCGCGTAGCCGACCATGTCGAGCACGGCTCCGCCGCCGACGATGACGACGACGCTCTGGCGGTCCATCCCGAGCGCATGCAGGCGGCGTTGCAACTCGTCCAACGCCGCGGGATCGTTCTTGACCGCTTCGCCGCCCGTGACGACGACCGGCGGAGCGGCGAGCGTCAGGTGATCCGCGTGCGCGGCGACGTAGGCCGCGATCCGGTCGGGCAGCGTCACCGTCGCGGTCGCGACGCCGCCGTCGAGAACGACCAGCAAGCGGTGCCGGCGCGCTGGCTCCTTCCGGGTGATCGCGTCCAGAAGGTCGCGGTTGCCTGGCGCGAAGGCGTCGCGGGTGAAGTAGACCGGATATTCGAACGGGACCGCGATCCGCTGCCAGTGCACGCCCATGCGGCGAGCATTGTTGCAACGGTGTCGGGGGCCAGCAAGCCCGTTTCGCGCGCGCCTGCATGACCCTCGACGCGGCCGCTTCGATTGTTTCTCCAGGAAGGCCGCGCATATAATGCGCGCGCTTTTCGATCCCCGGGAGGTACGGTTGATGGAGCAGGCACGTACGGTCGGCGAGCTGCGAGGAAACGGATACCAGGTCGCCCCCGTGCGAGAGGAGATGCGCCGGAACCTCCTCGCCAAGCTCGCCGCGGGCGAGCCGCTCCTGAAGGGCATCATCGGGTACGACGACTCCGTCATTCCCGAGATCGAGAACGCCATCCTCGCGGGCCACCACATCGTGTTCCTCGGCGAGCGCGGCCAGGGAAAGTCGCGCATCATGCGCGGCCTCCTCGAGCTGCTCGACCCGATCGTGCCCGCGGTCGCCGGTTGCGAGATCAACGACGACCCGTTCGCGCCGATTTGCCGCGGCTGCCGGCAGCGCGCGGCAGCCGAAGGCGATGCGCTCGCGATCACGTGGCTGCCGCGCGACCGTCGCTACGGCGAGAAGCTCGCGACGCCGGACGTCTCCATGGCCGATCTGATCGGCGAGATCGACCCGATCAAGGTCGCCGAGGGTCGCTACCTCGCGGACGAGGAGACGATCCACTACGGCCTCGTGCCCCGCACCCATCGCGGCATCTTCGCCATCAACGAGCTCCCCGACCTCACCGAGAAGGTCCAGGTCGGCTTGTTCAACGTGATGGAGGAGAAGGACGTCCAGATCAAAGGCTACAAGATCCGACTGCCGCTCGACGTCGTCATCTTTGCCTCGGCAAACCCGGAGGACTACACGAGCCGGGGTCGCATCATCACGCCGTTGAAAGACCGCTTCGACGCGCAGATCCGCACCCACTATCCCTCGCGCATCGAGGACGAGATCGCGATCATGGAACAGGAGGTCCCGGCGCGCGAGCGATCGGGACGCGAGGTGCGCGTCCCCGGCTTCATCAAGGAGCTCCTCGCCCAGATCACGATGGAGGCGCGCGAGTCGAACGAGATCAACCAGGCCTCGGGCGTCAGCGTCCGCGTCACCATCAACAACTACGAAAGCGTGCTCGCCAACGCCGAGAAGCGCGCGGTTCGCTGCGGCGAGCGCGAGATCGTGCCGCGCCTCACCGATCTGCACGCCGTCCTCGCGTCGACCGCCGGCAAGATCGAGCTCGAGTACGCCGGCGAGGAGAAGAAGGCGAGCGACCTCGTCGATCGCCTCACGAACCGCGCCGTGCTGAAGGTCTTCGATCGCGTCGTCGCAGTCGATTCGCTGAAGCGCGTGATCGAGTACTTCGAAGGCGGCGGCGGGGTCGAGGTGTCCGACCGCATGCCGTCGGCGGAATACCTGGAAGGGATCCGCGGCATCCCCGGCCTCCGCGAGGTGATCACGACCCTCGGCCCGTTCGAGAGTCCCGCCCTCATGGCGGCCGCGAGCGAGCTCGTCCTCGAAGGGCTCCACGTGCACCGGAAGCTCAACAAGGAGCGGGCCGGCGGCAGGACCGTGTACAAAGGCTGAGCATGTCCACCGTCCGCTACACCCGCTGGGACGGCCGACAGCGCGTTCACCTCGATCCCGACGAGATCTTCAGCAAGCTCGGCGAGTACCTGTCGTACACGGACGACGTCCGCCAGGCCATGGACTGGCTGCTGCGCCAGGGCGCCGATTTCTCCGGGATGCGCGTCGTCGGGCTCGACGAGCTCCTCGAACAGCTGCGGAACCAGCTGCGCGAGCGCTACCGCGACTTCCACATGCGGAACGCGCTCGATGAGATGCGGCGGAAGCTCGACGAGCTCCTCGACCTCGAGCGCGACACGCTCGCCGAGCGGCGTCCCGAGAACCCCGACCTCGCGGCGAAAGAGTCGTTCCTCGACAGCCTGCCGCCCGGGCTGTCGGAGGCCATCGCTGCCCTCAAGGACTATCCGTTCGAGGACGAGCAAGCAGCGACCGAGTACGCCAACCTCCTCGAGGAGCTCGAGAACATCCAGCGGCTGGAAGAATTCCAGAAGAAGCACGGCGAGTCGTTCACCGGACCAGAGGCGCTCGACTACGAGCGCGCGCTCGAGATGATGCGGGAGATCGAGCGTCTCAGGCAGCTCGAGCAAAGCCTCATGAGCGGCGACCTCGGCGGCGTCGACGCGCAAGATCTCCGCGATCTCCTCGGCGCCGAGACCGCGCAAGACTTCGAGAACCTCCGCCAGATGATGGCCATGCTCCAGGAGTCCGGGTACCTGATGAACCGCGAAGGGCAGATGGCGCTCTCGCCGAAGGGCGTTCGGAAGATCGGCCAGCTCGCGCTCCGCGACATCTACCAGGGTCTCCTGCGCGACCGGCCCGGATCGCACCCGAACGAGCAGCGCGGCGCCGCCGCGATTCGCCCCGAGGTGAGCAAGCCCTACCAACACGGCGACCCGCTGAACCTCGACCTCGTCGGGACGCTGCGCGAGGCGCTCACTCGCGGTCCCGGGTCGCCGCTCCGGGTCGCGCCCAACGACTTCCGCATCTACGACGCCGACGACGCGACCAGCACCTCGACAGTCCTCCTCCTCGACATGAGCTGGTCGATGAGCTGGGAGGGCCGCTTCGCCGCCGCGAAGAAGGTCGCGCTCGCGATGGAGAGCCTGATCCGGACGCGCTACCCGCGCGACTACTTCGCGATCGTCGGCTTCTTCACCCGCGCCGTCGAGCTCAAGCTGAAGGACCTGCCCGAAGCGAGCTGGAACATGGGCGACCCGTTCACCAACCTCCAGGACGGACTTCGCCTCGGCGCCGAGCTCCTGGCGCGTCACCGCAGCACGAACCAGCATTTCATCGTGATCACCGACGGCCAGCCGACGGCGTATTTCCAGAAGGGACGGCTCTTCTGCGAATGGCCGCTCAGCTTCGGGGGCATCAGCATGCGCGCCGCGCAGGAGACCCTGAAGGAAGTCGAGCGCGTCACCCGCATGGGCATCACGATCAACACCTTCATGCTCGACGACAGCCCGAGCCTGCGCGCGTTCGTCGAACGCATGACCCGGATCAACCGCGGCCGCGCGCTCTACACCCGTCCGGACCGCCTCGGCGAGTACCTTCTCGTCGACTACCTGAGCCAGAAGCGCAAGAAGATCTGACGCGCGCGACGAATCACGCATGGCGGTAGTCGAAGGGACGGGCGTGAAGCTGACGCCGATGCTGGCGCAGTACTTGCGCCTCAAGGAGCAGCATCGCGACGCCGTGCTGATGTTCCGGCTCGGCGATTTCTACGAGATGTTCTTCGAGGACGCGCAGCGTGCGTCGGCGATCCTCGACATCACGCTCACGGCGCGGAACAAGTCGGATCCCAACCCGATCCCGCTTTGCGGGGTCCCGTTCCATTCCGTCGACGGGTACATCCAGAAGCTCCTGGCCGCCGGCTGCAAGGTCGCGATCTGCGAGCAGGTCGAGGACCCCAAAGATGCCAAGGGGCTCGTCGAACGCGACGTCGTCAGGGTCATCACGCCCGGCACCGTCCTCGAGGAAGAGAACCTCGATCCGCGGAGCGGGAGCTTCCTCGCCGTCGTCGCGCGCGACGGAACGAGCTGGGCGCTCACCGCCTGCGACCTCTCGACCGGCGAGGTGCGGGTGATGGAGTTCGCGCCCGCCGCGGTCGAACGAAGCGGGAAGGGCGCCGACGCCGCCTCGCCGCTCGGCGACGACGAGGTCGTCGACGCCGTCGCGGAGGAGCTGGCGCGCCTCGGCGCGAAGGAGCTCGTCATAGCACCCGAGCTTCAGGCGGCGCTGCCGCGCCTCACCGCGCAGGCACCCGACGTCTTCCGCAGCCTCGCGCCGGCGGAATGGTTCGACGGCGCCGAAGCCGCCGGGTGGGCCGCCGCCGCGGGGACCGCACCAGAGGCGATCGGCCCGGCAGGGCTCGGCGCTCTCGGCGGCCTCCGCGCGTATCTTCGCGCCACCTTCCGCGGCAAGCTCGACCACCTCCGGCCGCCGGAGCTCGTCCGGCCCCGAGACACGCTGGTGCTCGATCAAACGACGCGCACCAACTTGAACCTGCTCGACGGCAGCGGCGGTGAGAAGCGGGGATCGCTCCTCCACGTCCTCGATCGCACCGCGACGCCGATGGGGAGTCGTCTCTTGCGGCGTTGGATGCTGGCACCGCTCACGAGCCCGGCGGCGATCACGCGCCGGCAGGACGGCGTCGCGCGCCTCGTCGACGACGTCGACCTTCGCGCCGACGTGCGCGCCCAGCTCGCCGGCATGGGCGACCTCGAGCGTCTCGTTGGACGCATCGGCACCGCGAGCGCGACGCCCCGCGATCTCTCGCGCCTCGCCGCCGCGCTCGCGCGGATCGGCGCGTTGCGCGATCGCTTGCAGGGCACCGACGCGATCCTCGACGAGATCGCGACGAGCCTCGATCCGCTGCCCGCCGCCCAAGCGCGGATCGCGACGATGCTCGTCGACGAGCCGCCGGTCGCGGTACGGGCCGGCCCCGTCATCCGCGACGGGGCCCATGCCGAGGTCGACGAGCTCCGCGGCCTCACGCGCGACGGGAAGGGCTGGGTGGTCGCGCTCGAGGCGCGCGAGCGCAAGCGGACCGGCATCGCGTCGCTGAAGGTGCGGTACAACCGCGTGTCGGGCTACGGCATCGAGGTCACGAAGCCGAACCTCGCTCTCGTCCCCTCCGACTACATCCGAAAACAGACCCTCGCCGGCGCCGAGCGTTTCGTCACCGCCGAGCTGAAGGAGCAGGAGCAGAAGCTGCTCGGTGCCGAGGCACGGCTCGGCCAGCTCGAGGCGGCACTCTTCGCGGAGCTCGTCGCCGAGGTCGCCGAGTCGCAACGCGCGCTCGCCGAGAGCTCGCGCGCCCTCGCGACGATCGACACGCTCGCGGCACTGGCCGACCTCGCGCACGACCGCGGGTACGTCCGGCCCGTCCTCGACCGCGGCGAGAGCATCACGATCCGCGACGGCCGCCATCCGGTGATCGAAACCACGCTCGGCGGGGCCGCGTTCGTCCCGAACGACTGCACGCTCGACGGCACGCAGCAGGTGCTCCTGATCACGGGACCGAACATGGCCGGCAAGTCGACCTACCTCCGGCAGGTCGCCCTCATCTGCGTCCTCGCCCAGATGGGGAGCTTCGTGCCGGCGAGCGAGGCCAAGATCGGGGTGCTCGATCGCATCTTCACGCGGGTCGGAGCCGCCGACAATCTCGCGGCCGGGGACTCGACGTTCATGGTCGAGATGCGCGAGACCGCCAACATCCTCCGCGAGCTCGGACCCCGGAGCCTCGTGATCCTCGACGAGATCGGCCGCGGCACCAGCACGTACGACGGCATCGCCATCGCATGGGCCGTCGCCGAATACCTCCATGACCGCGAGCCGGGGGCGAAGACCCTCTTCGCGACCCACTATTACGAGCTCACCACCCTGGCCCGGCAACGGCCGCGCGTCCGCAACTACTCCGTCGCCGTCCGCGAGTGGAACGATCAGGTCATTTTCCTGCGGCGAATCGTTGCAGGACCGGCCAACCGGAGCTATGGCGTGGAGGTGGCGCGGCTGGCGGGCTTGCCGGACGCGGTGGTGGAGAGGGCGAGGGGGTTGCTGGCGACGCTCGAACGCGGCGAGCTGCTTTCAGAAGGGGACCGTGCCGCGTCCGCTTCCGAGCCGGTCGCCGGCACGCAGCTCGGGCTCTTCGCGCCGCGACCGTCGGCGGTCGAGGCGCGCCTGCGAAGCATCGACGTCATGCGGATGACCCCGCTCGAGGCATTGAACGAGCTGCATGCGCTCGCGGCAGCCGTCCGTGGCGGAGACGATCGTGACGGCGGGCAATAGCGGCGATCGCCGCGGGTGGCGCTGCCTGCTGGCCGCCGTTGCCGCGCTGCTCGTCGCGACGACGGTCGCCGACGCCGCGCCGGCACGCCCCGGAAGGATCGAGCGCGTGCGGTACGAGGCGGACGGCAGCTCGACGCGGGTCATCATCATGCTGTCGCGGCCGGTCCCGTTCGAGGTTCGCGTCCTCGGCGGCGAGGCGTCGCGGAAGACCGAACGGCGCGTCGTGCTCGACTTCTCCAATGCGACGCTCGGTCCAGGCGCCGCCGAGCCGATCGGCGTCGAAAACGGGCTCCTCCAGCAGATCCGGACGGGACAGTTCACGGCCCGCACGGCACGCGTCGTGCTCGACCTCGCGAGCGTCACCAAACACACGGTCGATGCCTACGAGGATCCGCCGCGTGTCGTGATCGACATCGCCGGGAAGCCGACGGCGACCGGTCCGGTCATCGCCGAGCCGGCGAAGCGAGAGGCGCCGCGCCTGCCCGAGACCACGACGGCCGAGTCGGCCGCGAAACCCGTCGAAGGGTCTCGCCCAGCCGAGGTCGCATCAGCACCACGCCCGGAGCCGCCGCGACCCGAGCCGCCTGCGGCACCGGCGCCGGTACCCGCTCCGAAGACCGACGCAGCCCGACCCGAGTCACCACCGGCCGAGGCGCCGAAGCGCGCCGAGGCGCAGGCGAAAGCGACAACGCCCAACGACCCCGCGCCCGGCAAGCCGAGCAATCGGCCGTGGCGGATCGTCCTCGATCCGGGGCACGGGGGTGCCGACCCGGGAGCGCAGGGCGTCGACGGCATCCTCGAGAAGGACGTCGTACTCGCGATCGCGCAACGCCTGAAGCGCCGGCTCGAGGAATCGTCCAACGCCAAGGTCCTCCTCACCCGCGAAACCGACACCACCCGCACCCTCGCGGAGCGCACCGCGTTCGCCAATGCCAACAGCGCCGACCTCTTCATCTCGATCCACGCCAACGCCGACCGCAGCGGGGAGCTCCAGGGCATCGAAACGTACACGCTCAACAACTCCAATGATCGCGCCACCATCCGGCTCGCCAAGATGGAAAACGGACCCGCGGTCCGCGTCGGTCGCGGCGACCTCTCCTTCATCCTGAGCGACATGGTGCAATCCGGCAAAGAGGAAGAGTCGAACGCCCTCGCGGAACGCCTCCACTCGCGCGTGCTCGCGCGGCTCCGGTCCCGCTACACGGACGTCCACAACCTCGGGGTGAAGAAAGGACCTTTCTACGTCCTGGTCGGAGCCTACATGCCGTGCGTGCTGATCGAGACCTCGTTCCTGTCGCATCCCGTCGAGGGTAAGCGACTCGGGTCGACGGCCTATCAGCACGACATCGCCGAAGGCCTGTATCTCGGCATCACGGACTTCCTCAGCGACGCTCGGCTCGCGAAGACCTTGTGACCGTGACGGGCTCCTCGCCTTCGGCCCCGACGGTCGATTCGTTCTTGCGCGCCGTTCCGGCGCTTCCCGCCGTCGATCCCGGCGGCGCGGATCTCGGGGCCATCGCCAAGACATACCTCGCCGACGTCAGGGCGACGCTGTACGAGGCGCATCGCGCCGGCGCCGGCGGGCTCGCGGTCGTGGGGGCGTACACGAGCGCCATCGACCGGCTCATCGCGTTTCTCTTCGACTCGGCGACCGCGGAGTACACGGAGAAGTACGTCCTCCTCGATCACCGGTGCACGGTCGCCGCCCAGGGCGGCTACGGCCGCTTCGAGCTGAACCCGTCGTCGGACATCGACCTGCTCGTCCTGTACCCCTGGCGGGTCAACGCCTACGTGGAGACGGTCGCGGAGCGGATCCTCTACACGCTCTGGGACGTCGGACTCGTCGTCGGCCACGCGAGCCGCACCGTCGCCGATTGCACGCGACTCTCGCAGAAGGATCTCAAGGTCAAGACGGCGCTGCTCGACGCCCGCTATCTGGCCGGGGACCGCCCGCTCTACGCCGAGTTCGAGTCCGCGATGGAAACCGACGTCCTCAAGAAGAACGCGGCGCGGTTCTATCGCGAGAAGCTCGCCGAAAGTCACGATCGCCACCGCAAGTTCGGCGACTCGGTGTTCTTGCTCGAGCCCGAGCTGAAGGAAGGCGCGGGCGGCCTCCGCGACATCCACACGGCGATGTGGCTCGCGAAGGTCAAATACAAGGTCAAGGACATGCGGGCGCTCGTCGTGAAGGGTGTCATCAGCGACCGCGAACGGGCGGAGATCGAGGCCTCCCAAGACTTCCTCTTCCGCGTCCGCAACTCGCTCCACTTCCTGACCGGCACGCACCAAGACCATCTCACCTTCGAGTGGCAGGACAAGGTCGCGCCGGAGCTCGGGTTCGGCAGCGAGGCGAACAACCGTCCCGTCGAGCGCCTGATGAAGACGTACTACACGCACGCGTCGACCATCCGCCGCTTCTCGGACACCATCATCGAGCGCTGCACCGAGCGCCCGCCGCCGTATCGGCTCATCGGCCGCGTGATCGGCCGCGAGATCCGCGAAGGCGTGTGGATCATCAACCGCACGCTCTCGATCGACGGCCCCGACGTCATCCGCCGGAATCCCACGACGATGGTGACGGCCTTCCGTGACGCGCAACGCCACGGTGTGAAGATCACGCAGGGGACGCAGCGGCTGATCCGGGAGCACCTCGGACTCATCGACACGCCGCAACGCAACGATCCCGCATTCATCCGTCCGTTCCTCGACATCCTCGCCTGGAACCACCAGGTCTGGGAGACGCTCCAGGAGATCCACAAGGTGGGCCTCCTGTGCGCGCTCTTCCCCGAGTTCTCGCGCATCGACTGCCTGGTGCAGCGCGACCCGAACCACGTGTACACCGTCGACGAGCATTCGCTCCGCGGCATCGGCGAGCTCGAGCGCCTGCGCCGGGGCGAGCACAAGCAGACCGCGCCGCTCCTCACCGAGGTCATGCGCGAGCTCGACCGCCACGAGATCCTCTTCCTGGCGCTCCTCTTCCACGACATCGGCAAGGGGCACGGCGAAGGTCACTCAGCCCGCGGCGCCGACATGGTGCGCGACATCGCGATCCGCCTTCCCCTCAACGAAGACGAGGTATCGCAGTGGGAGTTCCTCGTCCGCCAGCACCTCTTGATGTCGCACCTGGCGCAGCATCGCGACACGCACGATCCCGGGTTGCTCGCCGAGTTCGCGAAGACCGTCGGCAGCGCGGACAACCTCAAGATGCTCTACGTCATGACCTTCGCGGACATGCGGGCCGTGGGTCCCAAGGTCTGGAACAACTGGCGCGACATGCTGCTCGGCGAGCTCTACATGCGGACGCTGACGCGTTTCGAGCAGGGCCAGCACGTCGAGGACGACGAGCACGGCCGCGCGGAACGCATCCGCCAACGCCTGCACGAGCTCGTGGAGCCGGAGCGGCGGACGGCATTCAAGGCGTTCCTCGCCGGCATGCCCGAGCGCTACCTCACGACGACGCCCGAAGCGCAGGTGCCGGCGCATTTCGAGCTGATGAACCACCTGCGTGAGGAATGGAGCATTCGGCCGGCCGCCGAGCACCCGCACCTCTTCGTCTCGACCATCCGGCACGTCCCCGAGTCCGAGTACAGCGAGCTCACGATCTGCACCCCGGATCGGCCGGGCCTGTTCGCGATGATCGCGGGCGTCCTCACCGCGCACGGCATGAACATCGTCGGCGCCCGCATCACGACCTCGCGCGGCGGGGTCGCCATCGATACGTTCCGCATCGGTCACGAGGGCCAACTCGAGCGCGTGCTCGAACCGGAGCGTTGGGAACGCGTGCAGCAGACGCTCGCAAAGGTGCTGCGCGGTCAGGCAGACGTCGCCGCGCTCGTCGCCGCGTCGGGTCGACCCTCGATTCTGGAGAAGCCGACCGGCGCGAGCACCGCGCCGCCCGAGATCATCGTCGACAACGACATCGCGCAGGACTACACGGTCCTCGACGTCGTGACCCGCGATCGCGTGGGCGTACTCTTCGCGATCACCCATGCGCTCCACCGGCTCGGGGTCGTCATCCACCTCGCGAAGATCACGACGCAGGCGCACCAAGTGCTGGACGTGTTCTACGTGACCGATGCCGAGGGTCGGAAGATCACCGACACCGAGCGGCTCCACGCGGTCTGCGACCAGATCGTGGCCGAGCTCCAGGCCCTGACGGCGGCGTAGATGTCCCGCCCGTCGAGCACGATCCAGCCTACCGCGCTCGACCAGTGGACGGATCGTTTCCTCGCCTACGCCGCGGCCGAGCGCGGTCTCGCGGCGAATACGATCACCGCGTACGCGCGCGACCTCACCCGATTCGTCGACTGGGCGGACGGGCGGGTCGCGAATCCGGCACTGCTCACCCCGTCCCTCCTGCAAGAGTTCCTCGCTGCCGAACGGGCGCGTGGCCTCGCGCCGCGCAGTGCGGCGCGCCTCGCGGCGACGCTCCGCGGCTTCGGGCGCTACCTCGTGCTCGAGGGCGTGGTCGCGATATCACCCGCCTCCGAGCTGACCATGCGCCGGGTGCCCGCAGCGTTGCCCCTCGCGCCGCACCGCGCGGACGTGCAGGTGCTGCTCGACACGCCTCCTCCGGACACGCCCCTCGGCCGGCGCGATCGCGCGCTTCTCGAGCTCCTGTACAGCGCGGGGCTCCGCGTTTCGGAGGTCATCGCGCTCCGCCCGCCGAACCTCGATCTCGACGCCAATTGCGTCCGCGTGGTGGGGAAGGGAAGCCGCGAGCGGGTCGTCCCGCTCGGCAGCCACGCGCGCGCGAGGCTCGACGATTACCTCGGGCTCGCGAGGCCGACGCTCGCCGCCGGCCACCGCGTTCGGCCCGAGCTGTTTCTCTCCCACCGCGGCTTGCCACTCTCTCGGCAGGCCGTGTGGAAGCTCTTGAAGCAGTACCTTCGCCGAGCGTGCCTCGATCCTCGAGTCTCGCCGCACAGCCTCCGCCATGCCTTCGCCACGCACCTGCTCGACGGCGGCGCCGATCTGCGGGCCGTGCAGGCCATGCTCGGACACGCCGACGTCGCGACGACGCAGATCTACACGCACGTCGCGCCGCGCCGGCTGCGCGAGGTCCATCACCGCTTCCATCCGCGCAACGCGAGCACCCGCACGGCGTGATCGCGTTGCGCCTCCGGACCGAGCTTGTTAGGTACGGCCGATGGAGCAATCCGACCAGCTCACCGACGTCATCCATCAGGTGGCGCTCTGGTCCTTGCCCATTCTCGCGGCCGTCATACTCCACGAGGTCGCCCACGGCGTGATGGCGCTCCGTCTCGGCGACGACACGGCGCAACGGCTCGGGCGCCTGACCTTGAATCCGTTGCCCCACATCGATCCGATCGGCACCGTCCTGATGCCGGGCCTGCTGCTGCTGGCCGGTGCTCCCGTGTTCGGCTACGCGCGTCCCGTGCCGGTCGACTACAGTCAACTGCGCAACCCGAAGCGTGACATGGTGTGGGTGGCGCTCGCCGGTCCGGGAACCAACCTCCTGGTCGCCGTCGCGAGCGCGCTGCTCTTCCGCTTCCTGGCGGCGCAGCTCGAAGGCGTCACCGACGAGACCGCGACGTCCTTCACGCTCGGGGTGACCCTCCCGCTGGCGCAAATGGCGCAGGCGAGCGTCATCATCAACGTGAGTCTCGCCGTCTTCAACATGCTGCCGCTGCCGCCGCTCGACGGGGGAAGGGTACTGACGGGCATTCTGCCGTACGCCCAGGCGCGACTCGTCGCCGCGATCGAGCCCTTCGGATTCTTGATTCTCGTCGGGCTGATCATGACGGGGTCCCTTCGCTTCCTCATCAACGGCCCGATCAACTTCGTGATGCGGGTACTCTTGTGACGCCGACGCCGCGGATCGTGAGCGGGATGCGGCCCACCGGCCGCCTGCATCTCGGACACCTGCTCGGGACGCTGTCGACGTGGCGGAACGTCCAGGCGACCCACGAGTGCTTCTTCTTCGTCGCCGACTGGCACGCGCTCACCACCGACTACGACCGCACGGAAGGCCTCGGAACCAACGTCGTCGAGATGGTGACGGACTGGCTCGCGAGCGGCATCGATCCGGGTCGCGTCACGATCTTCGTCCAGTCGGCGGTGCCCGAGCACGCCGAGTTGCACCTGCTGCTGTCGATGATCACGCCCCTGGGGTGGCTCGAGCGCGTCCCGACGTACAAAGAGACGCAGCAGCAGCTCGCCGATCGCGACCTCTCGACGTACGGGTTTCTCGGCTATCCCGTGCTCCAGGCCGCGGACATCCTGATGTATCGCGCCACCACCGTGCCGGTCGGCGCCGATCAGGTGCCCCACGTCGAGCTCACGCGCGAGATCGCGCGCCGCTTCAACAACGTGTTCGGCGAGACGTTCCCGGAGCCCCAGGCGCTGCTCGCCCCGGCGCCACGCGTCCCCGGCCTCGACGGGCGCAAGATGAGCAAGAGCTACAACAACGCCGTCTTCCTCGCCGAAGACGCGGCGGAGGTGAAAGCCAAGCTCTCACGCATGATGACCGATCCGCGGCGGGCCCGCCGCCGTGATCCGGGCGATCCCGACGATTGTCCCGCGTACACGCTGCACCGCATCTACTGCACGCCCGAGGAGCTCGCGCACACCGCGCACGGCTGTCGTACGGCGGAGATCGGCTGCCTCGACTGCAAGCACATCATGATCGCCCGCGCCGAGGCCGAGCTCGGTCCGATCCGGGAACGCCGGCACGCGCTCGCTGCACGGCCCGACGACGTCCGCGACGTGATCGCGCAGGGCAACCGCCGCGCACGCGCCGTCGCCGAGGAGACCATGGCGGAGGTCCGACGACTCGTCGGCCTCGGAGGGACGGCATGAACTACCGGGTCAAGCTCGAGATCTTCGAGGGCCCCCTCGATCTCCTCCTCCACCTCATCAAGAAGGAAGAGGTCGACATCTACGACATTCCCGTCGCCCGCATCACCGACGAGTATCTCCAGTACCTGAACCTGTTCGAGACGATGAACCTCGATCTCGCTGGCGAGTATCTCGTGATGGCGGCGACGCTCACCCACATCAAGTCGCGCATGCTGCTGCCGCCGTCCGAGGACGACCCGGAGGAAGCGGACGAGGATCCGCGCGCCGACCTCGTGCACCAGCTGATCGAGTATCAGCGGTTTCGCGAAGCGGCCGTGGCGCTCGGCGAGCGGCCGGTGCTCCAGCGCGACGTCTTCCGGCGGGACGCGACGGTGCCCGAGAACGATCAGGGCGACGGCATCCGCCTCCGCGACGTGACGGTCGCGGACCTCCTCGAGGCGTTCCGCGAGGTGATGGAGCGCGCGCTCCGCGAGAGCTTTCACGAGGTCATCCACGAGGACATCTCGGTGGACGAGTGCGTGCAAGTGATCGTTCATCGCCTCGAGGTCGATGGGCCGCTGCGTTTTCGCGACCTCTTCGGGGGCGCCCCTTCGCGACGGCGATTGGTTGCGACCTTCCTGGCCCTCCTCGAATTGGTGAAGCGCCAGGCCGTTCGCGCGCGCCAGGAAGAGGACGGAGCGGAGATCCTGCTGTTCCCGCGGATCAGTGGCGCGGCGCAGGTCGGTGAGCTGCCCTAAAAGGAGACACGATGCACGAGGGTGACGAGGAAGAGTCCACGGGGAACGGGGCGTCCGAAGGCGGCACCGCCGAGGCCGTCGGAGCGCACGGGAACGACGCTCTCCCCGAGGGTGCGGAACCCGTTCTCGCCGACGAGCCCGATGGCACCCGCGCCGACAGCGAAACGAGCGCGGCGGCCGAGGGCGAGGGTGAGCCCGAGGCCATCGCCACGAATCCCGAACGGGCAGAATCCGAGGTCGAAGCGCAGCCGACGGACGCCGTCGAGCCGCTCGCCGAGGACGCGCCGGTCGAGGTCGACGAGCGGCTGGTGGGCATTCTCGAGAGCGTGCTGTTCGCGTGCGCCGAGCCCATCACTCTGGCACGCCTCTCGGAAGTGATCGCCGGACCATCGCGCGCCGAGCTGAAAGCGGCGCTCGACGCCCTCGGTGAGCGCCTGGAGAACGAGCGGCGCGGCATCCGCCTCGTGGAGGTCGCCGGCGGCCATCAGTTCCGCACGTCGCCGGAGCACGCCGAGTGGGTGCGCCGGCTCTTCCAACAGCGCCCGTGGCGGCTCACCCGCGCCACGCTCGAAACGCTCGCGATCGTCGCCTACAAACAACCGATCACGCGCGCCGAGATCGAGACGATTCGCGGCGTCGACGTCGACAGCGTCCTCGCATCGCTGCTCTCCCGAAAGCTCGTGAAGATCACCGGTCGGAAGGAAGTCGTCGGGCGCCCCCTGCTGTACGGGACGACTCGGCAGTTCCTCGAGGTGTTCGGTTTGCGCGATCTGGCGGCGCTCCCCGGACTCGCCGAGGTCGCGAGCGCGATGCCCGACAGCGTCGGAGCGGGAGCCGTCGGCGGTGAAGAAACCTGGAGCGGTGATGACAGACCGGACGAAGGGCATACGGCTACAGAAGCTGCTGGCGGACTCGGGGATCTGCTCCCGGAGGGCGGCGGAGGCGATGATCACGAGCGGCCGGGTGACGGTGAACGGCAAGACGGTCAGGATCCTGGGGACTCGGGCACTCCCGACTGACCAGATCCGCGTCGACGATCGCGCGCTTCCGACGCGCCGCGATCCGCTCCACATCATGATCCACAAACCCACGGGGGTGGTCACGACCACGCGTGATCCCGAGGGAAGGCCAACGGTCGTCCAGATGTTGCCGAGCCGCCTGTCACGGTTGTTTCCGGTTGGGCGGCTCGACGTGCAGTCGACCGGGCTCGTGCTCCTCACCAACGACGGCGATCTCGCCGCGATCCTGACCCACCCGCGCTACCACGTGCCACGCACGTATCGCGTGAAGGTGAGCGGGTTGCCGGACGAGAAGGCGCTCGCGCGCCTCCGACGCGGGATCCGTCTCGACGACGGGCCCACCGAGCCGGTCGCAGTGACCGTCGAAGAGCGGCGACCGACCAAGACCTGGCTTCGCGTCACCGTCCACGAGGGCCGCAACCATCTCGTGCGTCGCCTGTGTGAGGCGATCGGCCACCGCGCCGAGAAGCTCCAGCGCGTCTCGCTCGGTCCCCTGGAGCTCGGAAAGCTCCCGCTCGGGGACTTTCGTCCCCTCACGCCGCGGGAGATCGGTGCGCTGCATCGGGCCGCGACCATGGCGCGTCGCGCCGTGACGGGGCGCGCGACGACACAGCGACCGCCTGCCAAACGGCCGCGCGCGGCCCGCGACTAGCCGCAGGGGCGATTCTCGCCGCACCGCGCCAGTCAGTTTCCCGGCGCACCGTCCAAGACTGTACCGCCCGCCTCGCGTGCTCGCGCCCCGCGGCCGCGCCACTGCAACGGGAGCGTTCCCAGCGACGATGGCACGGGGAGTGCTGACATCCCGCGACGCCGAACGTTCACGCACGCGTCACGCATCCCGCATTGCAAAGCGATGCCCAATCGAATTACTACACGCGTGGTGTTGGGAGGTGGGAGGATGGATGCACAGGAAGCACGCGGTCAGGTTTCGGCGGCCGCTCCGACGCGCGACGGTTGGCTCTACGTCTCGGGTGCGCTGACGCCGTACGATCTGGAGAATCTCTGCGACCAGATCGCCACGCTCGGTCGGCGCGATCAAGGCGACGTTCACGTCGCCGTCGAGCTCGAAGGCGGCATCCGAAACAGCCCCGAGCTCAAGACGCTCGCGCGCCGCATGCAGCGCCTCCGACGACAAGGCGTCGTCGTGCACGTGCACGCCGCACGTGGCCGTCAGGGCGGCCGACAGCTCGACAACTGAGCCGTCCGGCACCGTCTCCGTGCGTCGCGGCGCGACGCGTTGACAGCGCGGTGACGAGCCGGTACACCCATCCTCCTTCGCGATGCCACACGGCATCCGTGACGCGGGGTGGAGCAGTCCGGTAGCTCGTCGGGCTCATAACCCGAAGGTCGGAGGTTCAAATCCTCCCCCCGCAACTTCCTGGAGCGGGACCGGCGTTTGACGCCGGTCCCCCGCTCAGGGCAGCGGAGCGGGTCGGCATGGTCTGCTCGCGCAAGCGGAGCGGGGCCGCGCGCTCGGCGATCAACGGCGCGTTCTGGTCCGCATAGGAGAAGCACGTGTTCCGCATGCCAGGGACCGCCGCCAGCACCGCCTCGCGACGAGCCGGCGGATCATCGGGCGCGTTGCGCACCTCGGGCGGAAGGCTGCCGAAGAAGCGGACGAAGTGCAGCTGATACGCGGCCTGGCCGACCTCCACGAGGAGCTCGGAAACCCGGTGGCATCCCCCCACGCCGCCGACGACGGCGCGAGCCGCCTGCGTGAATCCACGCGCCACGCGCATGCCGACGAGACCGGCCATGTTGGGCTGCGTGAGGTTGCAGACCGCGGTGAACGGCCCGTTCCGCACCTCGGAACGGGCGGCGACGATCTCGAGCGTCGGGTGCAGGATTTCGATCTCGACGTGCACGTCGTGCACCTCGTCCTGGAGCGTCGCCTCGATGAGGAAGCGATCGCCCTCGATCGGGTAGATGCTGACCTGTTTCGTGCGATGGAAGACTGCCTGAACGTCGCGCATCGCGCGACGATACCGGGCGTCCCGGGACGTGGGAAGAAGCCGGGACTGCCGATCAGCGCCCGGCCGAAGGCGTATGGAACGCGCGGCGAGCGGCGACGCAGGCATCGCGGCTGACACACCCGACGACGTGGTCGTTCACGAAGCCCATGGCCTGCATGAACGCGTACACGGTCGTCGGGCCGACGAACCGGAACCCGCGCTTGCGAAGGTCGGCCGCGAGCCGCGCCGAGTCCGGTGTCGTCGCCGGAACCGCGCGGAGCGTCCGGGGCGCGCGCAAGCGTTCCGGATCCGGCGCGAAGCCCCACAGGTACGCCGCCAGCGACCCGAACTCGCGCTGCACCGCGCGTGCCGCGGTCGCGTTGTGGATCGCCGCCTCGATCTTGCCACGATGCCGGATAATGCCCGCGTCTTCGAGCAGGCGCTCCACGTCGCGTTCACCGAAGCGCGCGACGCGCGCGGGATCGAACCCTCGGAACACCTTTCGGAATCGGTCGCGCTTGCGGAGGATGGTGAGCCAAGAGAGCCCGGACTGGAATCCTTCGAGGACGAGCTTCTCGAAAAGGCGCGTGTCGTCTCCGCTCGGCCGCCCCCACTCGTCGTCGTGGTACGCGAGGTACAGCGGATCAGCGCCCGCCCAACGGCAGCGCGCAACGCCGTCGATGCGATGCAGGGATGGCGTCGCGGCGGGCATGCCGGCGTCGTCTACACCGAAGATCTCGCTCGCGGAAGACGACGCGCGTCCCTGGTTTGAAGCCGACCCCGCCCTCGTATAGCAACGGCGGACGATCCGCGACGGCGAGGGGGATGATGGCGCACCAGTTCATTTACACGATGAAGGACCTCCGCAAGGTCTATCCACCTGACCGGGAGGTCCTGAAGGGCATCTGGTTGTCCTTCTTCCCCGGCGCCAAGATCGGCGTCCTCGGATCGAACGGCGCGGGCAAGAGCACGCTGCTCCGGATCATGGCAGGCGTCGAGAAGGACTTCCTCGGCGAGGCATGGCCCGCCGAAGGTGCACGCGTCGGCTACCTGTCGCAGGAGCCCGCGCTCGACGCCAACAAGGACGTGCTCGGCAATGTGACCGAGGGCGTCGCCGAGACCCGCGCGTTGCTGGATCGCTTCGAGGAGGTCAGCACCAAGCTCGGCGAGGTATCCGATGCCGACGAAATGGAGCGCCTCATCGAGGAACAAGCGCGCCTCCAGGACGGCATCGACGCGGCGAACGGGTGGGAGCTCGACCGTACGCTCGAGATGGCGATGGATGCCCTCCGCGTTCCCCCCGGCGACGCCCAGGTGGCAACCTTGTCGGGCGGCGAGCGGCGGCGCGTCGCGCTCTGCCGACTCCTCCTCCAGGCGCCCGACCTGCTCCTCCTCGACGAGCCGACCAACCACCTCGACGCCGAATCGGTCGCGTGGCTCGAGCGCCATCTCCAGGAATACAAAGGGACGGTCGTCGCGATCACACACGACCGCTACTTCCTCGACAACGTCGCGGGCTGGATCCTCGAGCTCGACCGGGGCGCCGGTATCCCCTGGGAAGGGAACTACAGCTCCTGGCTCGATCAGAAGCAGGCGCGGCTCGCCGCCGAAGAGAAGCAAGAGTCCGCCCGCCGCCGCACGCTCGCTCGCGAGCTCGAATGGGTCCGCATGGCACCGCGCGCTCGGCAGGCGAAGAGCAAGGCGCGCGTAAACGCGTACGAAGCACTCCTCGCCGAGGAGAGCGAGCAGCGCCGCGCGACAGCCGAAATCACCATTCCGACGGGGCCGCGTCTCGGCAATCTCGTCGTCGAAGCGACCAATCTCCGGAAGGCGTACGGCGACCGCCTCCTCATCGACGACCTCTCGTTCAGCCTGCCGCCCGGCGGCATCGTCGGCGTGATCGGGCCGAACGGGGCAGGGAAGACGACGCTCTTCCGCATGATGACCGGCACCGAGGAGCCCGACGGCGGCACGCTCCGTCTCGGCGACACCGTCCAGATGGCCTACGTCGACCAATCGCGCGACGCGCTGGTTCCGACGAACACGGTCTGGGAAGAGATCAGCGAAGGGCAGGACCAGCTCAAGATCGGCCGGCGCGAGGTCGCGTCACGCGCCTACGTCACCTCGTTCAACTTCAAGGGTAGCGACCAACAGAAGCGCGTCGGTGACCTCTCTGGCGGCGAGCGGAACCGCGTCCATCTCGCGAAGCTGCTGAAGCGAGGGGGCAACGTGCTGCTCCTCGACGAACCCACCAACGACCTCGACGTCGATACGCTCCGCGCGCTCGAGGACGCACTGCTCGATTTCGCGGGATGCGCCGTCGTCATCAGCCACGACCGCTGGTTCCTCGATCGTATCGCGACGCACATGCTGGCGTTCGAGAGCGACAGCCGCGTCGTCTGGTTCGAGGGCAACTACGCCGACTACGAGGCCGACCGGCGCCGCCGCCTCGGTGCCGAAGCCTCCCAGCCGCATCGCATCCGCTACCGGCCGCTGACGCGGGGCTGATCGTCGAGCGCGCGCACGATGCCAGGGCCCGACGTCACCACCGCCGTCTACGAACGTACCCCTCCCGTGTGGACGGGACCCGGCGCCCCGGGCCGCTACTTCGATCTGCTCCACAACCTCGTCACGCGCGCCATCAAGCAGCGCTACAAGCGCTCGGTTCTCGGCTTCGCGTGGACCATGCTGAACCCGCTGCTCACGATGGTGATCCTGTCCGTCGTGTTCTCGGCGGTGTTCGGCACCCTGGTCCCGAACTATCCCTTGTTCGTCATCATCGGGCTGCTCGCGTGGAATCTGTTCTCGCTCGGGTCGTCCCAGGGCCTCGCGAGCGTAGTCGACTCCGGATCGCTCATCCGGAAGGTCGCCGTCCCGAAGGAGATGTTCCCGCTCGCCGCAGTCGGCGCCAACCTCGTGAACTTCGTGTTCTCGCTAGCGCCGCTGCTGCTCATGATCTTCGTGATGCGCGTCGACATCACATGGGCGGTGCTGTGGGTACCGTACGGCGTGCTACTGATCTCGCTCTTCACGCTCGGCGTCGCGCTCGCCCTCGCGACGCTCAACGTCTTCTTTCGGGACGTGCGGTACTTCTACGAGGCGGCGCTGCTCGCTTGGTTCTACGGCACCCCGATTTTCTACCCGATCGACGTGTTGTCCCCCAACGCGCGGATGATCCTCCAATGGAATCCGATGTACGTCCTCGTCGAGGTATTCCGCACACCCGTCTACGCCGGCACCGCGCCGAATTTCTGGACGGTGATCGTCGCCACCGTCGAAGCCGTCGGCATGGCCGCGATCGGGTGGAAGATCTTCCGCCGCCATCAGGCGCGGTTCGTGGACTACATCTGACGATGCCTCACGACTCCGCGCTGACCCGCATCGCGGTCGACGGCCTGTCGGTACGCTACGACCTTCAGCTCGAACGCGTCATTTCCGTCCGGGAATACGCGATTCGCCGCCTGCGCGGAGAGCGGTTCCCGACCCAGACCCTCTGGCCGCTCAGGGACATTTCCTTCCGCGTGCAGGCGGGAGAGAGCTTCGGGATCGTGGGCCGGAACGGCGCGGGCAAGAGCACGCTTCTCAAAGTCATCGCGGGGATCGTGCCGCCCACCATGGGGCGCGTCGAGGTGCGCGGAAACCTCTCACCGCTCCTCGAGCTCGGCGCCGGGTTCGACATGGAGCTCACCGGGCGGGAGAACATCCAGCTCTACGGGACCCTCCTCGGGCTCCGGCGGCGCCACTTGCGCGACCGTATCGACGCGATCGCCGACTTCGCCGAGCTGACGGCGTTCATCGACGTCCCACTCAAGAACTACTCCTCGGGCATGGTTGCACGTCTGGCCTTTGCGATCGCGACCGACTCGGACCCCGAGATCCTGCTCGTCGACGAAGTCCTGTCGGTGGGCGACGCCCCCTTTCAACGCAAGTGCGAGGCACGACTGGCGAGCTTCCAAGAGCGCGGCGTGACGGTGATCCTCGTGACCCACAGCCTCGACCTCCTGCTCGAGACCTGTACGCGCGCGTTGCTTCTGGAGCCCGGGATGCCCTGTGTCGTCGGATCGGCGCAGGAGATCTCCACGCGCTACGCCGAGCGTACGGGGACCTGACGCGTGTCGGCGCCGCTCGTCTCGGTCGTGGTGCCCTGCTACCGCCCCGGCCGGCTGATCGACGGCTGCCTCGACGACCTGCTGGGTCAAGATCTCGCCGGCCCCTACGAAATCATCGTCGTCGAGAGCACCGGCGACGGCACGGCGGAACGCATCCGCGCGCGCTCCCCACGCCTCCGTGTGATCGCACCGACGAAACGTACCTTTCCAGCCGAGGCCCAGAACATCGGCGTCGCCGCGGCAAGCGCGCCGTTCATCGCGATCACCAATCACGATTGTCGGCTATCCCCCGATTGGCTGCGGCGGCTGCTCGCGCGCCACGAGGCGGGATCCTACGCAGCGGTCGGTGGAGCCGTCGCGAATGGGACACCCGCGAGCGTGGTTGGGACCGCCGCCTATTGGAGCGAGTTCAACGAGTTCACGACCGGGCGTCCCGCCGGCGAGGTGCCCGGCGTCCCGCAATGCAACGTGTGCTTTCGCCGCGCCGCGCTCATCGGATCGGCGCCCTTTCCCGCGGTACGGTTCGGCGCCGAGGAGCTCACATTCAACTACGAGCTGACGCGTGCCGGCGGCGTGTTCTTCTTCGACCCGGCGATCGTCGTCACGCACCTCAACCGGACGACGCTCGAAGCGTTCTTGTCGCACCAACGCACGCTGGGGACCGGCTCTGCGATGGCACGTCGCCTCGTGCCGCTCCCCGGGGCATCCGTCGTGCGCCGACCCTTCCTGATTCCGCTCCTACCGGTCTTGCGACTCGTCCGCCTGCTCGAACGGGTCGCGCGCCGGCATCCCAGCGAGCTGCTGCGCGTCCTTGCGCTCACGCCGCTCTTCGTCGTCGGCTACGCCGTCTGGGGCGTCGGATTCTGGCGCGGGGCGCACGAACCCCTCGACACGTGGCAGCGAACCTGATGACACGTCCGCTCATCCCGTGACTCGCCGGTAGACATCGAGAGTCGCCGTGGCGGCGCGCTCCCAGGTGAACGCCCGAGCGCGCAGGAGTCCGCGCGCTCGTCGCGCCTCGATCTCCGCGCCACCCGCGAGCAGCGCCGCGAGCGCACGCACGACCGCACGCTCGTCGTCGGGATCGACGAGTAGCGCCGTGTCGCCGACGACCTCGGGAAAGCTCGTCCGATTCGCGCACACGAGGGGGGTGCCGCAAGCCATCGCTTCGAGGGCAGGGAGACCGAATCCCTCGCGACCCGAGAGATTCACGACGCCTGCAGCGAGACTGTAGAGCGCCGGGAGATCCTCGTCGGCCACGACCCCGAGATGGCGAATGCGGTGCGGGATGGGACTCGCGGCCAATGCTTCGGCGAGACGAGCGTTCTTCCATCCCGCAGGGCCGGCGAGCAGGAGGTGCGCATCGCCGCGTTCCTCCTCCGTGAGCATACCGAAGGCACGCACGAGGCGGTCGATGTTCTTTCGCGGGCTCGCGATGCCGACGAACAGCAGATAGCGACGCGGCAACCGATGGCGATCGCGGACGCGGGGAAGGACGCCCTCGTCGTCGATCGGCGTGAATCTCGGATCGACACCGTGCGGAATCGCGACGACGCGTTCCTGGGGGAGAGCAAAGCGTTCGAGGATCTCTCCGCGCGTGAACTCCGATCCTGTGATCACCGTGTCGGCCCGTGCAATGCTGTGCGGCAACACCGTCTGCCAGTACCACGCGGCCGACCTCGTTATCGCATCGGGGGTTTGGAGCGGGATGAGGTCGTGGACAGTGAGCACGTAGGGACGCGGGGGCCGGATCATGCCGGCGAAGATCGGCGTGTGCATGACGTCGAGACGCGCTCGCCGCATCAGCAGCGGCCAATACGTTTGATCCTGGAGCAGCACCTTCGCGATGAAGCGCGGCAGTGTCGCAACCCGGTGCGTCTCGACAGCACGCGGAACGAGCCGCGGACCGTAGACCCGCTCGGTGAAAGCCACCATGACGTGATCACCTGGCAATCGTACGAGCGCGTCGAGCAGGCTGCTCACGTAGCGCTCGTAGCCGCCCATGGGGGCCTTCAGGCAGGTGAGATCGAATCCGATCCGCACCGGCGCGCTTGTAGCCTTCTTTCCGCGCCGGGACCAATGCGGCGCGCGGCGCTCAGCGGGCTAGATAGAGCCGGAGCGAAAGGCGCCCGAGCATGGCGATTTGGCCCCGTTCGTCACGGTCGCGAAGCCCGCAGCCAGGATCGCGCAGCGCTCGTCACCCGGAGCCTGCCGGTCGCATTCGCGAGCCTCACACATCGCGACGCAGAAGACGAACGGTAAGCCTTGGAAGTCCTCGCACATTCCGGCACGACTCTCGTCCGTGCCGGGCTCGTCATCCGCCGCGATCGTCGAGGCGGGTGCGCAGGTCAGGGCCAGTGCGAAGGCGATGGCGAGTGCAAGGCGCATGTCCCGAGCGAGCAGCAAACGTCGTGCCGCCAAGGCAGACGCTACGCATTGACCAACTCTCGCACGCGGTGTTAACGCTTTCGACAGTCGTCAAATTCCTGCCGCTCGCTGCACGGAGCCTCCCATGATTCGCCCCGCCGCATTCCTCCTCGCTGCTTCGTTTCTCCTCGTATCGGATGCCGTCGCGTCCGGCGAAACGATCTACCGTTGGCGCGACGTCGACGGTGGACTCCATTTCTCGAATCAGTCGACGCGCACACCGAGCGACGCGACCGCGGTGGAGCTTCCCGCATTGGGATCGATCCAGGTCCCCATGCGCGCAAAGCGCGCGGCACGGCGCGAAATCCGAGGCCGCAACATGGGGGCGCCACCCGCATCTCCGTGCGGACCGGCCGATCCATCCAATCTCGCCGAGGCGATCGACTACGGAGTCGCGAGCCAGCAACGCGACGAGGGGCTCACCCTCATCGTTGCCGGCTTGCCGGTTTCGGCGAGCCGAGATGCCGGGGTACATACGCTGATCACGCCGTGGGACCCGGACGCGCCGCAAGCACACCTCAGTCAGTCGGCGATCGCGTACCCCGCAGGCACGTCATGCCCCGACGCACCCCCGTTCGTGCGCTATGCGACGAACCAGCGTCGGGAAACCGCTTCGCGCGGCCTCTGTGACGATTACCGACGCGCCCTTGCGCAAGTGGGCGTCGCGGCCAATCGCGACGCCGGCGTCGCTCGGTCGTTCCGCGAGATTGCGCGTGATTTCGTTCGGGTATCGGAGGACGGAAATCTCGCCGTGGCGTCGGGCTTCCGCGCCGTCCGAGACGATCTATTCACCTCGGATGCAATGCAGTTGGCGCCGCATCTCTCGGTGCCGCTCGATGCGTGGATCGTGGCAGCACATGCGGCTCAGACCGAAGACCTGGCCGCGGACTCCGAGGCGCTCGTCCAGCAGCTGACGGTGGCGCTCGAAGAGATCGATCGCGCCGCCCGCGCGACAGGCTGCTGGAACTGAGGCGGGGCCTAGTTCCAGGTCCCGAGACTCGTCGTCCGGAGCACTCGGCTGCATTCGGGGCAGGGGATGTCGGCCGCCATGCCTTCGAGCAACTGCAACTGGCCCTGACATTCCTGGCAACGGTGCGTGTCCAGCTTCGCCGCGAGGTCGACCACGGAGAGCCGCTTGCACGTGGCGCAGACCCCGAGACCACCCCAGAAGCGGGTACGACCGGCCCGTCCCCAGCCCACGCGCAGGTCACCAGTCGTGAATCCGCAGCCTTGGCAGTTGAACTCGACGATCGAACCCATGACGCCTCCCGGCCCTCGAAATGGAGCGCACCGTACGTGCGGCCGAGGCAGCCGTCAAGGAAAGTGCGACGAGCATTTACATATCGACAACGAGTAGCCTCGTTGGTATACGGATCGCGTCGTTTCCCGCAGCGATCCCGGCTGTTACCATCGCCTGAATCCCATCGCGCGGCACGGAGAGCAGGCCGTCGAGGCGGCGCGTCCGCGATACGACAGAGAGGTCATTGAGTGGCTCGAGACGATCTGATCCAGATTCAAGGCAAAGTGGTGGAAGCGCTCGCCGGTGGACATTTCCGCGTGCAGGGTGACCAGGGTCACACCTTCCTTGCCCGTATCAGCGGCCGTCTCCGCCGCTTCCACATCAAGGTCGTTCCCGGCGATCGCGTGACGATCGCGGTTTCTCCCTACGATCTGACCCACGGATTCATCGTCTACCGCAGCAGCTAGTCCCCCACTGAGTCGTTCGAATGGACGGCTCACCTCCGCGAGTGAGGGTCGCGATCCCCTCACTCCTTCGGAGAGCCGCTACCGCCCTTCACAGCGAGCCTCGTCCGGATCTTCTCGAGCGCGCGCCCCACGGTGATCGTGTAGCGCTGTTTGGTCCACGACTCCTTGGTTCGCATCTTGAGCCAGCCGAGCTTGACCGCATCCGGCTTGTTCCCGAGCTCACCGGTCGCCGCTTCGATCACCGCGCGCTCGTCGAGCGTCAGCGCTGCGATGAGATCGGGAGTAAGGCGACCCGTGAGCTCGGAGGGGAATTGGGCCAAAACGGATCACCACGTCGTCAGATGCGACGCCGCGGCTGCTCGACGACTTCGTTCGTCGCGCGCGATCGACTCCCGAGAGTCTGTACGAGGCGACGGCGAACCGCGGAAACGGACCAATCCATTTGCCGACACACTGAAGGAAAGCTCAGGACGTGTGTCTCGGGATCACTGAAGAAGTATTTGACGGCGGTATCTCGCTGGCGTGTGTCGTGGCCACGCAAATCGTCGAACGCGGTGCTGACCACCGCGATCATGAGATGCTCGATGCCGCTCATTTTTTGAAATGAGCGCCGCGCTTCCAGCGCGGGCGGAAACGGGGGGATGGAGCTACGACCCATAGTCGTCTTGCCTCCTGTTGATCTGATCCGAAATCAGAAGACCGCAACCTCGCTCCGCGTCGCCCACGACACGTCGGATGGGGAATCCGGGACGACCGCGAAGACCAACGTGGATACTACGCGCCACTAATTGTCAGAGTCAAACGCCCAGCGTTTTCTGTTGACACCTTCACGCGCAGCGCACTATGTCTCGCGCCGTCAACCCAACCTCGGCAGCGGAAACGCTCTCCCTCTCTCTGAGGTGTTTTCCGGCCCGGGTTCGTGCCTCTGGAGGAGAGATGGGCACCAAGCTGTATGTCGGGAATCTTCCGTTCAGCGTCACATCGCAGGAGCTCACCGATCTGTTTTCGCAAGCCGGACAGGTGATCTCCGCAAACATCATTACTGACCGATTCTCCGGCCAATCGCGGGGCTTCGGCTTCGTCGAAATGGCCGATGCCGAATCTGCGCAGACGGCAGTGAGTCAGTTCAACGACTACCAGATGAAGGGTCGCGGCCTGAAGGTAAACGAGGCGAAGCCTCGCGAAGGTGGGCGCGGCGGGGGTGGCGATCGTGGTTCCGGCGGGGACCGCGGCAACCGTCGCTGGTAGCTCCCTAGTCTCTTCTTCTGGGCTCCCGTTCTAGCGGTCGAGCCTCCCGCGGTTGCATGAACCCTCGCAAACCGCACCGATTGTTTTGTCCCACGCAGTACCGTGCTCTGTTTTGGCGCAGCCGATGCTGTCGAATGCGCGGAAGCCGCCGAACCTTGACACTTCGTCGCCCGTCAGGCTCTAAGGACGCCCGCCGCAGAATGCGAGACGGCGTAGACGGAGGACCTGATGTTCGGTCTGTTTCAGCGACCGAAGCTCGAAGCCAGCTTCGCAGCAACCGAGGGGATCAGTAACGAGTTCACCAAGGAGATCGACTTGGCCGGACGGCTCGTCGTACGGAACGACGGGGGCGATGCGGACCTCACGTCGGTCGAGATGATGATCATCGCCGGCTTTCGCCGGATCCCGCTCGAGGTCCCGCCCGCGTGGAGATCGTTTCGCCTCGCCAAGGGAGAGTCGAAGTCGGACGATCTTCGCTGGAAGTTGACGCTGGACTCCCCGTTGCGTGCGCAAGCCGGGGAGCTTTTCGTCGGCGCCCAAGACCAAAAGCGGAACGCGTGGCAGTGGCGACTGCCGTTCAAGTTCGATCTACGCTGACGTCGCGATGCTGAGCGTCGGCGATGCCGTCGTCACCATGTCATATCGGGGCGTGTTCGTGGTGATCGCGATCGATGGGGACGACGTGACGATCCGAGACGACGCGGGCACGACGAAGATCGTGCGACGAGCCAACGTCCGTCGACTTCGCGGTACGGATACCGCGACCGACGTCTGACACGCCTCAGGCCGCGCGGGACGCGGCCCCTCGCTGCGACCGAGGGAGACGCTCGGGCCCCGGGGAGACCCCGGGGCGCTTGCGTGTGGTGGTGCGGCGGAAGGATCCGCGAGGACTCGAGCTACTTCTTGGTGCCGAGAACGTGCTGCTTGAAGCTCTTGGCGACGGTGAATCCCACCTTCTTGCGCGCCGGAATCTTGATCGCCTCACCGGTCTGCGGATTCCGGCCCATGCGCGCCTTCATCTGACGCATCCGCCAGCCTCCGAGATCGGGGATCTTCACCGTGTCGCCCTTCTTCACGCTCTTGCGGATGAGTTCCACGAGCGCGGTAAGGATCTCTTCCATTTGCTTCCGGGAGATGCCGGTGTCCTCCGCCAACTTCCCAACCAATTGTGTCTTCGTCATGTGCACTCCCCCTATGGTGTGGTGAAAAGACGGCGCACCCTAGGGCAGTACTCATGAAGCTGTCAAGCATCGACGGCCCTCTGGACCGCGATTATCGCGGTCAAAACGCATCTCGGGCCGACGTCAGCCGACGACCGCTCCGACCTCGGCGCCACCCGCGATCGCGTACTCTTCGCGGAGGAAGTTGCGCAACAGATCGTTGAATCGCTCGTGATGCTCGACGTTCGGGCTGTGCGCGCAGTCCGGAAACACGGCGAGTCGCGCGCCGTCGACGCTGGCGGAGATGCGCTCGCCGAGCGCAAGCGGAATGAGCGGATCCTCTGCGCCCCACACGACGAGCGTGCGAGCGCGGATCGCGTCGAGTCGCTCGTCGATGTGCTCGGCGCCATAGACCAACCGCCGCAGCAACTCGGTCCGCCCGATCACATCTCGCTTGGCGACGCGCAGTACGTCGCGCAACACGAAGCCCGGAAGACGTGGGGCACCGAGGAAATTTGCTCGGATCAGCATACGCACGTCATCGACCGTATCGGGCAAGAGGGCACGCTCGAGATTCAAATCAGGGTCGAAGCGCAAGCCGGCTGCATCGACGACCACGAGCCGCTCCACGCGCTCGGGATGCGCAGCCGAGAACGCGAGCGAGATCCATCCACCCATCGAGTGCCCTACGAGCGAGATGCGCTCGATACCGAGGTCGTCGAGCAACGTACGCAGACATCGGACCTGAAGCGCGATGCAATTCGTGCCCTGACACCGTTCCGACCCGCCAAAGCCGGGAAGATCGGGCGCGAGCACATCGTATGCGCGAATGAACGGGAGGAGCTGCCCATACCAATTGATCGCGGCCTCGGTTCCGAATCCGTGGACGAACACGAGCGGTGCCCCGCTGCCACCGCGCCAGAAGTGTACGGTGGCGTCCGGCAACGTACGGCGATGGCGGCGGAGACCCCCGGCTCGGAGGCGCGCGTATAGCGCCAGGCGAAACACCTCGGTCGGCCGCCGGTAGCCATACGCACCCAGGGCCGCAACGCCGAGCATCCACGTCAGTGGATCCATCCGCGCCACCATGACGAGCGGCATCGCGGGAGGCAAGCGCGCTCCTGCGCGCGCGAACGATTTGACGGTCGAGTACCTGGTCGCTAGATGAGGCCGCGCAATGGCGAACATCCTCTGCCCGTGGTGCGGTTGCCCGATCGCGGTCGATCGCGGAATCCGCCGTCGCGGCGTCGTGTACTGCTGCCAGGGATGCGCGCTCGGCACCCGGTGCGAGCATCCCCACTGTCCTCGACCCGTACCGGCCGACGCGGGGCTTCCCGACGTGAGCTTGCCCGAGACCCGTGAGCGCTGAGCGCGCGTGTCGTACGCGTCCGCCTGCGCCACCGGCTTTGCGCGTTTTCCCCATCCACTGTAAAAGTCCCGCCAATGAGTGACGACCAGTTCCTGGTCTCGGGGCGGCGGCCAGACGAAGACGAGATGACGAGCGTCAGCCGAGCGTTCGGCGACAGCTACGCGATGTCCCGTCTCGATGACGCGATCCAGTGGGCGCGCAAGTACTCGTTCTTCAGTTACCCGTTCGTGACCGCGTGTTGCGGAATGGAGTACATGGCGGTCGCCGGCCCTCGCTTCGATCTCGATCGCTTCGGCGCGGCACTCCCACGATTCACCCCGAGGCAAGCCGATCTCCTCATGGTCGTGGGTACGATCACGCATCGCCAGGCCCCGGTCCTGCAGCGCGTCTTCCGTCAGATGGCCGAGCCTCGCTGGGTGATGTCGTTCGGCGCGTGCACGAGCTCGGGCGGGCCGTACAACAACTACGCCGTCGTTCAGGGCATCGACACGATCATCCCCGTCGACGTCTACGTCCCCGGTTGCCCCCCGCACCCACAAGCCGTGCTCGACGGCTTGTTGAAGCTGCAAGAGCGCGTGCAGCGGGAGCGTCCCGGAACACCCTATGAGGGCCGCCACGGCAGCGGTCGAGCGCTGTAGGAACTCCCGCATGGCGAAGATCACGGTCGACGGCGAGACGTTCGAAGTACCCGACAACAGCATGCTGTTGCCCGTGCTGCTCGATCGCGGCCTCCAGGTTCCGCACTACTGCTATCATCCAAAGCTTTCGATCGACGGCAGCTGTCGCATGTGCCTGGTGAAGGTCGAGGGGCTGCCGAAGCTCACGATCTCCTGCAACACGCCGGTCCGAGACGGCATGGTCGTCGATACGCGTGGGCCCGAGGTCACGAAGGCGCGCCAAGGCGTGCTCGAGCTTCTCCTCGTCAACCATCCCCTCGACTGTCCGATCTGCGACCAAGCTGGAGAATGCTACCTCCAGGACTACGCGTTCGAGTACGGCCGCCGGGCAGCACGCACGCAGGAACCGCGCCGCAAGTTGCTGAAACGCGTCGACGTCGGTCCCCGCGTCGTCCTCGATCAGGAGCGCTGCATCCTCTGTCGGCGGTGCGTCCGTTTCTGCAAGGAGATCACCGAGACACGTGAGCTCGGGGTCTTCAATCTCGGCGACCAGTCCGTCGTCGACATCTTCCCGGACGAGCCCCTCGCCAACGACTACTCGATCAACACCGCGGACATCTGTCCGGTCGGCGCGCTTCTCAGCAAGGACTTCCACCACAAGATGCGGGTGTGGTTCCTCGACGAGACGGAAAGCGTCTGCCCGAACTGCTCGAACGGCTGCAACATCAAGATCGGGGCGGCACGCGGCGACGTGTACCGATTCCTTCCGCGTCGAAACGACGAGGTGAACGACACCTGGATGTGCGACGCGGGCCGGCTCGGCTATCGCTTCGTGAACGAGCACCGCCTCCGCGAACCGCGCGTGCGTCGCGCCAACGCCAGCGCGGTCACGTCGTGGGACGAAGCGCTACACGAGGCCGCGAACCGCCTCGGCGATCTCGTGCGACGCGGGGAGCCGTCGGCGCTGGCGACGATAGTCTCGCCGCATCTGACGAACGAAGAGCTGTTCACGCTCGGACAACTGATCGGCGGCGGCCTTCGCTCGACGCAGCACGACGTCGCCGTCATCACCGGCGCCGCCGACGACTTCCTCATCAAAGCAGAGAAGGCGGCCAACGCGCGCGGCGCTCACGATCTCGGGCTCGGTGCCGGCGCCAACGGCACCACGATCGCGTCGATTCGGGACGGCATCACAGCCGGCACCATCCGCGGCCTGCTCGTCACCGGCACCGACGTCTGGGACCTGTGGGGATCCGAAGCCGCAGCCATACTCGCCCGTCTCGAAGTACTCGTGGTGGTCGCGCCGAATGCGCACCCTCTCGTCGACCTCGCCCACGTCGCGCTGCCCGGACTCACGTTCGCGGAGAAGAACGGGACGTTCACCAACCACGCGGGCAGGGTGCAGCGCATTCACCGGGCACTCGATCCCGGGAGTCAGCCGTCGGACGGCGAAGTGTTCCTGCAGCTTGGTCGCCGCCTCGGCATGGAGGTCGCCCCCGGCGTGTTCGAGCCGCGGCGGATCTTCACCGAGATCGCACGGCAAGTCCCTGCGTACAACGCGCTCAACTGGGACGCCCTCGGCAACCTGGGCGCGCTCACGACGGACGGTTGAGTGGCAGGACGCGTCGTCACCGTCGAACGGCCGCCGCGGCCGCGAGCCATGGACACGATCGGTCCACTGGCGATTCTTCGTGGGCTCGCGGTCACGACCACGCACTTCTTCCGCAATCTGTTCGGATTCATCCGCGGCAAGCCGACGATCTTCACCGTGCAGTACCCCGAGGAGCTCCAGAAGGTGTCGTCAGCGTTCCGCGGCATGCCGGTTCTCGTGCAGATGCCGAACGGGAAAGAGCGTTGCGTCGCCTGTGGCCTCTGCGAGTGGGCCTGTCCGGTCGATTGCATCACGATCTATCCCGCGGAAACCGAAGAGGACATCGAGCGCTATCCGGACGTATTCGACATCGACATGTCCCGCTGCATGTTCTGCGGCCTCTGTGAGGAGGCGTGCCCGGAAGAAGCGATCGTGATGAGCCAACGCGTGGCGATCGCGACGACCGACTGGCGTGGAAGCGTGTGGCACAAGCAGGATCTCCTCACACCCGCGGCCGAGCTCGAGACCCGCCTGACACACATCCGTCGCGGGTACGAGCGAGCGGCGACACCCACGGTGCCCGCCGTCCGGGACAAACCATGAGCACCCCCGAACCCATCGATCACCCAGTGCTGACGCGCCTCCGCGAACGTTTCGCGGACGACGTCCGAAGCGTGCACGCATGGCGCGGCGACCTGACCGCGGAAGTGACGGCGGCGCGCATCGTCGACGTGTGTCGGTTCCTTCGCGACGACGCCGAGCTTGCCTTCGACTTTCTGTCGGACCTCACGGCCGTCGATTACCTGGGGAGCACTCCGCGTTTCGAGGTCGTCTACCATCTGAAGTCGCTGACGCGCGGTCACCGGCTCCGCATCAAGACGCGCGTCTCCGAGGATGCGCCCCACCTCCCGAGCGTCGTCCCGGTGTGGCGCGGTGCGGATTGGCTCGAACGCGAAACCTGGGACCTCTACGGCATTCGGTTCGACGGGCACCCCGATCTACGCCGTATCTATTTGTACGAAGAGTTCGAGGGGCATCCGCTGCGCAAAGACTATCCAAAGGAGCGTCGACAGCCGCTGGTGACGCGCGCAGATCTCGACGAACCCCAGGTGCAACGGCAGGAGGAGCGCGACCGTGCGCGATACGGACGCTGGCACTAAGGGCTTCGAGGTCTCCGACGAGCTGCACGGAGAGCCCCTCGAGATCCAAATGGGGCCGTCGCATCCGGCGACCCACGGAACCGTCCGCATCACCTTGAAGCTCGATGGCGAGCGGATCGTGGACGCCGACATCCAGGTCGGCTACCTCCACCGCGGCTACGAGAAGGAATGCGAAAGCGGCGAGTGGTCGCAAGCGATCCCGTACACGGACCGCCTGAACTACGCGAGTCCGATGATCAACAACGTCGGGTATTGCCTCGCGGCCGAGAAGCTCCTCGGCGTCACCGTTCCGCCCCGCGGGCAATACATCCGCACGATCGCCAGCGAGATCTCACGTCTCAGCGATCACTTCACCTGCATCGGCGCGAGCGCCATGGAGCTCGCCGCGATGACGCCGTTCCTCTACGGCGTCCAGGCCCGCGAGCACATGTGGGACCTCCACGAAGCGCTCTGCGGCGCCCGCGTGACCACCAACTACGTGCGAATCGGCGGCCTCCAGAGCGATCTCCCTCCGGGCTTCGCCGATCTCTGTCGGGAGAAACTGCGGCTCGCGCTCGCGATCTTCGCCGACGTGGATCGCCTGCTCACCCAGAATCCGATCTTCCGCGAACGCATGGAGGGCACCGGTCGGTTGCCGGCCCCCGATCTCATTGCGTACGGCGTTACGGGGCCGCTGCTTCGCGCGGCCGGCGTCGGGTACGACGTGAGGAAGGCCGAGCCCTACCTCGTCTACGATCAGATCGACTTCGACGTGCCCGTCGGAACCTCCGGCGACAACTACGACCGCTACCTCGTACGCGTCGAGGAGGTCCGGCAGAGCGCCCGTATCATCGAGCAGTGTCTCGCCAACCTCCCGGACGGCCCCGTCGACGTCGACGACCCCCGCTTGCGCTGGCCCGCCAAAGGCAAGGTCTTCAATCGGATGGAAGAGCTCATCGATCAGTTCAAGCTCGTCACCGAAGGCATGCGACCGCCCGCGGGCGAGGTATACCAAGCGGTCGAGGGCGCGAACGGCGAGCTCGGGTTCTATCTGGTGAGCAACGGCACCGGAAAACCATGGAAATGTCGCTGCCGCGCGCCGAGCTTCAGCAACACCCACGCGATGCGCGACATGGTCCGCGGCGCGCTCCTCGCGGACATCGTCCCGACGTTCGACATGATCAACATGATCGGTGGTGAGTGCGACCGATGAGCGACGCCGTCCTGACGCTGTCGGAGAACGTGAAGCAGGCGATCCTGGCCGAGGTTCCCAAGTACCCCGAGCCACGCTCGGCGCTGCTGATGGCCCTACACTTCGTCCAGGCGGAAATCGGGCACGTACCAATCTCGGTGCAACGGGAGATCGCCGCGCTCCTCGGAATTCGGCCGATCGACGTCCGTGAGGTCGTCACCTTCTATCCCATGTACCACGAGCACCCCGTTGGGAACCGCAACATCCAGGTGTGCGTGAATATCGCGTGCGCCCTCGCCGGCGCGCGGAAGATCGTGCGCGGGCTCGAGCAGCGACTCGGGATTCGAGTCGGCGAACGCACCCCCGACGGCGCGTACTCGATCGAAGAAGTGCAGTGCCTCGGCTCGTGCGGAACGGCCGTGTGCGTGCAGGTCAACAACCAGCCGTTCATCGAGAACGCGCGTCCGGATCGACTCGACGATCTGATGCGGACGGTGGGCTGAACCATGGCACTCGAGCGCTATCTGCTTCCGCCGGATGGAGCCGACTGGCGGTCGCTCACGGCCTACCGACAAACGGGGGGCTACGAGGCGGCCCAGAAGGCTCTCCATTCACTCACGAGCGAGGCACTCATCGAGGAAGTGAAGGCCTCCGGTCTCCGCGGACGCGGCGGCGCCGGCTTCAGCACCGGGCAGAAGTGGAGCTTCATGCCGAAGCCCGGTGGACCCAAGCCGACATACATCGCGTGCAACGGCGACGAGAGCGAGCCGGGAACCTTCAAGGACCGACAGATCCTCGAGCGAAATCCGCACTTGCTCGTCGAAGGCCTCATCATCACCGGTCATGCGATCGGTGCGCGGGCCGCGTACGTGTACCTGCGGGGTGAGTACGTCACGGCCTTCAACACCCTCGTGGGCGCCGTCGAAGAAGCGCGCGCTGCGGGTTTGCTCGGTCCCGGCCATTGCGGCGTGGAGCGAGCGTTCGACGTCCACGTCATGCGCGGCGCCGGCGCCTACATCTGCGGCGAAGAGACCGGCATGATCGAATCGGCCGAAGGCAAGAAGGGCCAGCCTCGAAAGCGGCCGCCGTTCCCAGCCGTGTACGGGCTGTGGGGCTGTCCGACGACCGTCAACAACGTCGAGACGATATCCCAGGTTCCCGCGATCGTGCGGCGCGGCGCCAACTGGTTCAAAACGATCGGTACCCCGACGAGCACCGGCAATACACTTTACGGCATCAGCGGGCACGTGAACCGGCCAGGGGTCTACGAGCTCCCGTTCGGAACACCGCTCCGCGAGATCATCGAGGTCCACGCTGGCGGCGTGCGAAACGGCAACCGACTGAAAGCCATCATCCCCGGCGGCGTCTCGATGCCGGTATTGTCCGCCGAGCAGGTGGACGTCCGGATGGACCACGACTCGCTGAAGACCGCCGGCACGCTGCTCGGAACGGGCGGCATCGTCGTCATGGACGAAACCGCGTGCATGGTGCGAGCAGCCATCGTCATCGCGCGTTTCTTTCGGCACGAGACGTGCGGTCAATGCACGCAGTGCCGCGAAGGCACGGCGTGGCTCTACAAGCTCCTCCGACGGGTCGAAAGCGGACAGGGCACCATGGCCGACCTCGACACGATCGACCAGATCGGTGGCTACATGGAAGGACAGACGATCTGCGCCCTCTCGGACGCCGCGGCATGGGCGGCCACGGGTTTCCTCCGTCGATTCAGGTCGGAATTCGAAGCCCACGTCACGGGCGCGAAATGTCCGCTTCCGGAAAGCTTCGAGCCGTGACACCGGCCGTCGCCCGCAACGCCGTCGTCCAAGCCTGGGGAACGCCGACCGCAACGGTCGGAAGCGTCAACGAACCGCGCGAGCAAGAAGAGCATGGGCACCGCTTCAACGAGAAATGGACCTACCGCCTCGCCGCCACCGCTCCAGATCAGCCGGTCGCTCGCGTGATCTACTGGCTACGGTACGACTTCGTTGCGGCGTACTTGATCACCGGTGATGGGGTCGCGACGCCCGAAGACGTCACGGGAGCATTGCGGCATCGGCGCGACCGTCGGTTTCGCCCGGCGGGAATGCGCTCCGCCCACTGAACGCGACGTTCCGCGTCGCGTCCTAGACTTTCTTGGGACGCCGCCGTCCCTTGGAACGATGGTAGCGGTCGAGCCCTTCGTTCAGAAGCGCCAGGATCACCTCGCGCTTCTTTGCTTTCAGATCCTTCGCCAGTCGGTCGATGCGCGTCGTCAGCTCTTTCGGAACGTACAGAGCAAGAAGCTTTGTTTCGCCCTCCTTCTCTCGCCCGTACAGATCCTGCAGCCGTAAATTCGCGTTCATCCTACCTCCTGTCGTGGAACTGCCCGGAAACTACGCCGAACGCTCCACCTAGCGGTCGAGTGTAGCGGCGGCATAGTACGCAGACAAGGGTTTGGCCGTAGACGGGAGCATGCGTGTTTGCACATGCATTCTCCATCGAGAGGAGAAGCTCAGAACCACGTACGTTCCTGATACCATCGGCGTATGTCTTCGCGGTTGCACGCTGCCGAACGCCGGCCGTCAATCACACGACGGATCGTCGGGAATCTGCCACCCACGCGCCCTGCAGGGCGCGTGGGTGGCATCCTATCCGCCCGTCTTTGCGATGCGCCGGCGGGGCATGAGGCTTGCTTGGAACCTGCGCATGCCCGCCACGGTGTCGTTCATCCTCCCGGTTCACAACGCCTCCGCCACGATCGAACAGGCCCTCGACCGCGCCCTCCACGCCGAGCTCGGCCATCCGGATTTGCGCCGCGAGATCATCATCGTCGATGATGCCTCCACGGACGGGACCGGGACCTTCCTGCGGCACGTTGGGACCATCGGAACCGCTCGCGTGTGCTTTCACCCAGAAACCCTGGGGCAGGGCGCTGCGCTCTCGACGGGTCTCGCGCTCGCCTCCGGCGACATCATCGTGGTCGCCGATCCGACCCTGGCCTACGACCCATCGGAAGCGGGCCGCCTTCTGGCCCCGATCGTCGCCGGCGATGCCGATGTAGTCTACGGATCGCGCTACGTCGCAACCACGCGCCAGGTTCCGCGGTTTTGGGAGCGACTGTCGGACCAGATCCTGACGGCGGTCTCGAACGGTCTCACCAACGTCGCCCTCACCGACGTCACGACGTCCTTCCAGGCGTTTCGCGCCGACGTCGTGCGGGGGGCGATCCTGCGCGCCGAAGGTTGCGGCATCGCTGGCGAGCTCGCGGCCCTCTTCACGACCCGCCAGTGTCGCATCTTCGAGGTCCCCGTGACGTATCGGGCTCTCAAGCCCGTCCCTGCGAGCACCCGATGGTTCGAGAGCCTGTCGCACTTGACCATGATGGCGCGCGCCCGACTCCGCAGCTGGCAGCTCGAGCCCGTGACGCCGCATCAGCCGATGCGCGCCCCCAGCCTTGCAGCTCCCCGCGGCGCCCGGCTCACACGCCTCGTGCATCCGATCGACATGATCCCGATGACGCCGACCGCAACGACGCATCGCCCGTTCCTGCGCCCGAACTGACGAGCGTCAGGGCTCGAGCCGCAACGTTCCCTCGGCAAGGTCGACCGAGAAACGATACCGGGCGAGGAAGTTCAGCCCGATGATCCCGATCAGCGGCGGCTCGACGGCATCCATGATCACCGCATCCACGCCGGACAGACGAGCGCCGCGAAGCTGGACCGCGTCGATCTCCACCAGGTCGGCGTCGACCTGACCGTTCGCCGTCGCCACGGGAATCGTGCGCTCACCACGGCGCTGCAATCCGAGCTTCTCCGCGGTACCGCGCGTTAGGACGCAATACGAAGCGCCCGTGTCGATCAACATCGGACCGCTGACCATACCGTTCAGCGTGCCGTCGACGATCAAGTGCTTACCGTCGCCGCTCAGGGGAATGTCGTGGCCCTCTGCTCGTATCGGCGCACGCTCGCGCGGTGCGGGGGGCGAGGAGTGATCGAGCGGGGCAACGCTCACGCGTTCCAGCCGAGCCGGCTGCGCCACGGACGGCTCGGAGAGCGCGACCGGCGTCGTCTCCACGAGGAGCACCACCGCGGCGATCACGGGGCCTGAGAATCGCCGCCGCATGCGAGTCAGGCGCCGGCCGCTTGGCTCAGACGATGCTGCTCGAGAAGGATCTTCACCTTCCGGACGAGATCGGCCCCGCTGAAGGGCTTGGTGATGTAGTAGTCGGCACCCAGCGCCAGGCCCTTCTCGATGTCGTCCTGCGTCGACTTGGCGGTGAGAAAAATCACGGGCACGTCGGCCGTCCGCTCCTGACTCTTGAGCACCTTGAACACTTCGTACCCGTCAACCTCGGGCATCATGATGTCGAGGATCACGAGATCGAAATCCGCATGCGCCAGCACTTGAATCGCTTCGCGGCCGCCGAGGCATTTCGTCGGTCGCATTCCTTCGATGCGAAGCCGCGTCTCGACGAGCTCCGCGATCATGGGATGATCCTCGACGATGAGCACTCGCGCGCCCGCTTCACCCGATCCTGTCTGCCGATGCAGTTCCATCAGTCCCTCACTACTTCTAGCGTCCGACTCCGAGCCCGAGAAGCTTCATTCTCCTGCAACGATGGCGCGACATGTCGCATGCGCGATGTCCGGTCGTTCACGTGATTCCGTACTTGTCGAGCTTGCGGTACAGCGTGCGACGGCTGAGGCCGAGCAACCGCGCCGCCTCCATCCGTTTGCCGCCGGCGGCTTCCAATGCCTTGCGAATCTGATCGCGCTCGGCCGCCTCGATGCTGAGATCGAAGTCCGACGATGCCGCTGGTTCGGTGATCGCCAACGCCGCCGCAGCCGGAGGAACGAGCGCGGACGCCGCAGTCGTCCCGAAGAACGGTGGAGGCAGGTGTTGTGGCTGGATGCTGGGACCACGCGCGACGATCAGCGCGCGCTCCATCACGTTCAAGAGCTGCCGGATGTTGCCTGGCCACGCGTGCCCGCGAAACATCGCGAGCACCGGTTCCGAGATCTCCTGAATCTCGTCCTTGCCGAGCCGTCGCGCGAGGCGCTGGAGGAAATGACCGCAGAGGAGGTCGATGTCCTCGGTGCGTGCGCGCAGCGGCGGCAGCGTGATCGAGCCGACGTTCAGTCGATAGTAGAGGTCTTCCCGGAACTCTCCTCGGTCGACCATCGTCGCCAGATCGCGATTGGTCGCCGCGATGATGCGGATGTCGACTCGCACGGGTTCCGGCGATCCCACCTTCTTGATCTCGCGGTTCTCGATGACGCGCAGGAGCTTCGCCTGGACCTGCATCGGCAGCTCGCCGATCTCGTCGAGAAAGATGCTGCCGCCATGGGCCGCTTCGAAGAGACCCTTGCGGTCTCGATCCGCACCCGTGAAGGCACCACGCACGTGCCCGAACAGCTCGCTCTCGAGGAGCGTCGGCGCGAGCGTCGTGCAATTACAAAGAATGAACGGCTTGTCCTTCAGCGGGCTGAGCTCGTGCAGCGCGCGGGCGACCAACTCCTTGCCCGTGCCGCTCTCGCCCGTGATCAGCGCCGTCGTGGGATAGCGCGCAAGGCGCTCGATGAACGAGAAGATCTCGAGCATCTCCTGGCTGCGGGCGACCATTCCCTGAAACTCGACACGGCCCTGGAGCTGCTGCTGGAGGATCTTGTTTTCGCGCGCCAGCCGGCGGCGCTCGAATACCACCTCCAGGATGCGCTCGAGGCGCCGAAAGTCGATCGGCTTCTCGATGTAGTCGGTTGCCCCGGCCTGGATCGCCTCGACGGCGTCCTTGACGGACGAGTAGGCGGTCATCAGCACGAGTTGCACGTCCGGGTCGTGCTCCTTGATGTGATGCAACAGTTCGATCCCACTCATGCCCGGCATGCGCACATCGGAGAGGATCAGGTCGACGGGCGCCTGCCCCATGAGGTCGAGTGCTGTCGACGCGCGATCCGCGGTCGTAACCGTGAAATCGCGCTCGGTCAGGAACAGCTGAAGGATCCGACGGATGTCGGGATCATCCTCGACCACCAACACGCGATACTGTTCACGCAGCGCCATCCACGCCTCCAGAGCCTTACGGTGCACGGGCTGTGACCGTCGCCGCTGAAGGTTCGCAAGACGCATGCCAGGCGGTGAGCCACGATGACACAGTGCCGAAAGGGTCCAGGACGTGGGCACTCACGATGCTTTTCGCCGCAGGGGAACGCGTCACCACGCGCCGTGCGACCGTCATTGCGGTGACGAAAGCGGACGTTCTCGACACCACGATCACGACGCACGCAGGCGCGCGGAGCCTAGCCGGGGGGCACGCTCTTTGCTGCTTCGCATCGCGCTCCCGCTGAGGGTCGCCGGTCCTCGCGCTCGCTCGTCATGCCCACATCGCCCCCGTTCATCGCCTCCTCGTTCCCCACGCGCGCTCGCGGGGCATCTCGCGCGACACTCGCGGCGGTCATCGCGGTCGCGGTCATCGCGCTTGCCGCATTCGTTCAGTCGGCGGCTCTCCTTGCGCTCGCATTCGGCATGACATGCGGCATGTGCCTTGCCGCGTATGCGCGGTCGCAGGCGGCAACGCCGGTTCTCGCCGAGGGAATCGACGCACCGTCGGCAGCGCACATCCTCGGACCGATTCTCCGGCACTGCGAGGACGCGATCGTACTCACGGACGCGAGCCTGCGCATCCGCTACGCCAACGATGCCTTCAGCAAACTATGTGACCGCATCATCGATGCCCCGTCCGAAACCACGATCGTCGAGGCCGTCCGTCACCGGATCGCCGACGGAGAGGGCTTCGGGCACGCCATCGCGGAGACAAACCGGCACGCCGACCGCGCCGCGAGTGGCGAGATCACGCATCTCGGCACCCCGGCGCGTACGTTCGAATGGCGCGCGATTCCGCTGCCGGACGAGAACGGCGCGTCCCCGGTGCGCGCCTTCGTCTTTCACGACCGCAGTCAGGCACAGGAGCTTGCAGGGCTGAAAAGCGACTTTCTGAGCACCGTCACCCACGAGCTTCGGACGCCGCTCACGTCGGTGAAGGGATCGCTGCAACTCGTGCTCGGAAAGTCGACCGCGCTCTCGGCGATCGACTCGGAGCTGTTGAACATCAGCCTGAAGAACGCGGACCGTCTCATTCGACTGATCAACGACCTCCTCGACATCTCGCGTCTCGAGCTCGGGAAAATCGAGCTGACGTTTGGGCGGGTGGCAACCGCGTCCCTGCTCGACGAGGCCGTGGCCGGCATTCGCACCTATGCGGGAGGCCGCGAGATCGGCATCGACTGCGAGATCGACGAGAACGTGCCGGCGCTCCTTGGCGACCGCGATCGCCTCATCCAGGTGCTCACGAACCTCATCTCGAATGCGGTGAAGTTCTCGCCCACCACGGGGCGGGTACGCGTCGCGGCACACCGGCACGGGGCCGAGGTCGCCATTGCCGTACAGGACTGGGGCATCGGCATTCCCGCCGCCGACCAGTGCCGCTTGTTCCAACGATTCGAGCGACTGAGTCGCGGCCGCTCGGAAGAGCCCGGGACGGGTCTCGGGCTCGCGATCTCGAAGGCCATCGTCGAGCGACACGGGGGCCGCATCACGTTGGACAGCCGTGAACAGGAAGGCTCGACCTTCACGATCTTCGTCCCGGCATTCGAAGAGGCACCGGGGCGTGCGGCAAGCAGCATGGACGGCGACGGTCCCTCGGCCAAGATCCTGCTCGTCGACGACGACGACGTTCTGCGTGCCGACCTCGAGCGTTCGCTCGCCGACCGCTACGCCGTTACGTGTGTCCGCCGCGGGCTCGACGCCGTCGACGTCGCACGCGAGACACGCCCCGACGTCGTGCTCTTGGACGTGGTCCTGCCGGATCTCAGCGGCTACGACGTGCTGCGAATCCTGCGGACCACGGGCGCCACGTCGTCGGTGCCGGTGATCATGCTGACGGTTCAGCCGGAGCGCGCACTGGCCGCGAGCCTCGGAGCTTGCGACGTCGTCGCGAAGCCCGTCGACCTCGAACAACTACGGCGAGCCATCGAGCACGCGCTCCGAGATCGGGAGGTCGAACCGATCGAGCGCCGCGCCGCAAGCCGCTGACGGCGACTCAGTCGCGCTTGCCGCCGACGGTCGTCCCTCGCTTCCGAGCGAGCCCCTGAATAGCGCGCCACGCGAGCTTGCTCGGGTTGGCGTGACCGTTCTCCCAACGATTCACGGTCGACACCGTGACCGCGATCGCGTGCGCGAACTCCTCTTGGGTCATACCGAGCTTCGACCGCAGATCGCGAATCGACTGCGGTCCTTGCGTGTCACCTTCGGGAAGCACGTCCAGCGTCTCCTCTGGGTTCCGTTCCATCCTGGGCACTACCTCCTGCGCATGACGCTTGGAACTCAACCGGGTGTTGTCCACGGCGTCCGCCATGGCAGGCAGCAACCCTCGTGCCACGACCGACCCCTCGTCGCGCCAGCCTTCTAGGCGCCTCACGCGCGCACGAAGCGGCAGTCCCGTACCGCATCGCGGCGTCTACGTGACGGCCAAGCACCGGCGTTGCCTTGGTGTGTCCGCTTTCGCTATGGAAACTCATGTGGTTTCGCACGGCAACGACAAGGAGGAGTACGTGATGAGACAGGTTCGGAGCCTCAAGCGTGTGATCGCAGCCAGCATCGTGTTCAGCGCCATCGCCGTCGGTGCCGTCGGTCAGAGTTTCGGGGCCGCCACTCCGGAGGAGACGGTCAAGACCTATCTGGCCGCAATGAAGGATCAGAAGTTCGACGAAGCCTACAAGCAGATCTCCAAGGGCATGGCGGCCAACAAGGACGGAGAAGCCTGGGCCAAGGAGCAGAAGTACATCTTCCAGACCGGAGAGGTGAAGATCTTCAAGTACGAGGTGTTCCCCGGGAAGGTCGAGGGAGAAACCGCCAAGGTACCCAACATCCTCAGCTCCCAAGACAAGTTCCTGAATCAGCTCGGGGCCGACGAGTACGAGCTCTACACGCTGATCAAGGAGAATGGCGACTGGAAGATCGACCAGCAGGAAATCGTCGAAAAATCCGAGCAATCGAAATGGTTTGCGAAGAAGGCCAGCTGACGGGCCTTGTTTGACACCCAAAACGATCTCAGGCACTAGACCCGCGCACGGATGCGACTAATCAGGCGGTTTCGCGAGGAGGATGTCATGCAAGAGACACGGCGCGTATTGGCGACCATCGTGTTCGCGGCGAGCGTCGTCATCGGGGGCTGCCACCACGACGTGGAAGTTCCCCCGCTTCCCGAGCAGAAGATCTCCCTCCTCGGCGACCGCTTCTTCGACGTCAAGGCACTCTCCGCCGAGCGCATTCTCGTCGCGGGCTATCGGGGCAAGATCCTCGAAACGACCGACGCGGGCCGCTCGTGGAACGTCATCCCGACGCCAACCGATCGAGCCCTCTACAACATCCGTTTTGCCGACGCACAGAACGGTTGGATCTGCGGACAGGCCGGCGTGATCCTCAACACCAAGGACGGCGGCAAGACCTGGACGGAGCAGAAGAGCAACACCGACCAGTACCTCTTCGCCATCTACACGCTGAGCCCGACGCACGTGTACGCGGTAGGGGACAAGTCCACGTTGCTCGAGACGACCGACGGCGGCGCGAACTGGAAGGTCCGGAAGGTCGCACAGTCGAAGGAGGGCATCTCCGACGACATCGCGCTGGCCGTCCAGGATCCGATCTTCTACGACATCGAGTTCGCCGACGAGCAGCACGGTTGGATCGTGGGTGAGTTCGGAACGATCCACGCAACGACCGACGGCGGCCAGACGTGGACTGCGCAGCAGGAAAGTCTCCTCGGCGAGGGCATCGTCGACATCCTCGATCTGCCGACGTTCTTCGGGGTGCACTTCGTCAATACGCAGGAAGGCATCGCGGCCGGTCTGGAAGGCAAGATCGCCCGCACGAAGGATGGCGGGGCCACGTGGGCATTCGACACCGTCGACGAGAAGGTGGAGGTCGAGGACCCATTGTACGCACCGTTCCTCTTCCCGGACGGCAAGGCGTGGGTCGTCGGCGCGGGCGGCGAAGTACTGACGCGCGAGCCGGGACAAGAGGCATGGAAGCGCGCCAAGCTTGGCATGCGCCTTTTCACGTGGCTTCGAGGCGTCGACTTCTTCGATCACAACAACGGGTGGATCGTCGGCGGCTTCGGCACCATCTTGAAGACGAAGGACGGCGGCAAGACCTGGACGCCGAGCCTCGCCTAGCTCTCACTCGTCAGGATCGAGTTCGAGGTCGGCTTCGCGGCCGGCCTCGACTGAATGCGCGTAGCCGCACGACGCTCGTAAGTCAGTGCATGTTCGCGGCGATGTGCGTGCTCGCGATCGTCTCCGCAGGTTGCTCGGCGGCGCTGCATCCCAGCCAGCGAAGTAGCGCCACGCACGCCGACTTCTTCCCCCTCACCCCGAGCTCCCGCTGGGAGTATCGCGTCGACCGCCGAAGCGCGGGGGCGCCGCTGCGCTTCGTCGCGATCGTCCAGCCCGAAGAGTTTCGCGGACCGAACGGCCACGGCTGTCGGGTCGTGGACGAGCGTTACGGTGACCGCCCGCTCGACGAGCGATCGCCCATCGTCTACTGCGCCGAGGGCGGTTTTCTCCATCGGGTCATGTCGCTCGAGTACCGAGGTGCGTCCCTCGAAGACACCGGCATGCGATCCGGCGAGCTTCGTTTCCTTCCGCTCGATCTGATGGCGACGCCGAGTTGGGAAGGTCGCACCAGCGCGTATCAGCTCGCCGACGGATCAGGGTTCGAAGTTCGCCAGCTCCACACCGTGTACGAGCAACGCGAGCCGGTCGAGGTCCCCGCGGGCCGTTTCGAGCGCTGCGCGCGGGTCGAGACGACGGCGATCCATTCCGCGACGGGACCAGACGGCTCGGCTGTCGGCCCCCGGGTCGTATACTACTACTCGGACTGGTATGCGCCCGGCGTGGGTCTGATCCGCACCGAACAGCGCAACGTAACGGCCGAGGTTCTCGCGACCATCGAGCTCCTCGGATACGAGATCGGACGCAAGGCGGCGTCGCGGTGATCGAGGTCCAGGGCCTCGTCAAAGACTTCGGCGCCACGCGCGCCGTCGCGGGCGTCAGCTTCTCCGTGCGAGCCGGCGAGATCATGGGGCTGCTCGGTCCGAACGGCTCCGGCAAGACAACGATCATGCGGGTCCTGACCGGCTTCTTTCCTCCGAGCGAAGGACGCGTCACGATCGACGGGCTCGACGTCGAAGAGCACACCCTGGCCGTGCGAGAACGCATCGGGTACCTGCCCGAGAACACGGTACTCTATCCGGACCTGTCCGTCCGGCGGTTCCTCACGTTCTGCGCCGAAGTGAAGGGCGTTCCGAGCGGGACGCGACGCGCGCGCATCGACGAAGTCATGCAGGCATGCGGCCTCACCGAGGTCGCGACGAAGCTGATCGGGAAGCTCTCGAAGGGCTACCGGCAGCGTGTCGGCATCGCGCAAGCGGTGATTCACCGACCACGGGTGCTCGTCCTCGACGAGCCGACCGTCGGCCTCGACCCGCGGCAGATCGTCGACATTCGGAGCCTGATCAAGTCGCTCGGCGGCTCGACGACGATTCTACTCAGCACGCACATCCTTCCCGAGGTCAGCATGACGTGCGAGCGGGTCATCATCATCGACTACGGCCGCATCATCGCCGAGGACACGGCGGACGGCCTGACGCGTCGCCTACAGGGATCACACGAGACGCGCGCACGCATCGCCGGGCCGCGCGACGCCGTGCTCCAGAGCCTCCGCGCGCTTCCCGACCTCGACGACGTTCGCGAAGAGCCGGCAACGGACGGAGTCGTCACCGTGATCGTCCGCTCGGCACGCGGCGACGAAGCACGCCGCGCGTTGTCCGCGCGCGTGGTGGAGCAGGGCTGGGGGCTCCTCGAGGTGCGCCCGCTTCCGATGACGCTCGAGGATCTCTTCGTGCGTCTCGTCCGCAGCGAACGCGAGGCGGGCGCATGAGAACCTGGGCGCTCATCCGGAAAGAGCTGGCCTCCTATTTCGCTGGCCCGCTCGTGTATGTCGTCGTGGGCGCGTTCCTCCTCGCCACGGGCTACCGCTTCTACACGACCCTCAACAGCTACGTAACGTTCGGCTTCGGGATGAACATCCTCGAGAATTTCTGGCAGGACTTCTTCGTCAACCACATCGGCTTCTACCTGCTGATCGTGGTCCCGCTCTTCACGATGCGCCTGATCGCCGAAGAGCGTCGGCTCGGGACGATCGAGCTGCTCTACACGTACCCGCTCCGAGACGGCGAGATCATGGCCGCGAAGTTCATCGCGTGCCTGCTCGTCTTCCTGGTCTTCCTCGCCGGGACGCTGCTCTACCCGGCGATCGTATACGCGATCCAGCCGTTCGATCCGAGCCCCTTCGTCGCGCGCTACCTCGGCACCATCCTCTTCCTCGCGAGCTGCATCGCCTGCGGACTGTTCGTCTCCTCGCTCACGGAGAGCCAGGTCGTCGCGTCGTCCTGCACGTTCGTACTCCTGCTGCTCTTCTGGATCATCACGTGGAACGAGGCCGCGGTGAGCTCGACGTGGTTGACGGCGCTCGGCCAGCTCTCGACCTTCGACCATTTCTTCAGCTTCGCGCGCGGCGTCATCGACCTGAAAGACGTGACGTACTTCGTGCTGTTCATCGCGCTCTTCCTGTTTCTCACCTTGCGCTCGATGGAGTCGCGGCACTGGCGAGGGCGCCGATGAAGCGGGGTGGGGGACGTTTCCTGCCCCTCGTCGTCGGCACGATCGGGCTCGTCGCGTGCAGCGCGGCAATTCTCGTGCTGACATTCCGCCACAACGTCCGCATCGACCTGACACCGCAGCGAAACTTCACGCTCTCGACCCACGCCAAGAAGATCCTGGCCGAGCTCCCCCGAGACGTGCAGCTCACCGTGTTCATTCGAAGCGAAGATCCGCGTACGCCTCAGCTCAAAGATCTCCTCTGGCGGATCACCCAGGAGACGCCGCGCGTCACGTACGAGATCGTCGACCTCAACCGCTCGCCGGCACTCGCCAAGCGGTATGGCGTCGATCGCTACGGCGCGATCGTCGTCGAGAGCGGCGGCAAGCGCCGCGACGTCTCGAACGCGGGCGAAGCGATGCTCATGGGCGCACTCCTCAGCGTGACCCGTGATCGCGATCGCATCGTCTACTTCGTGACAGGCCACGGTGAACGGTCGCCCGACGACGGGGACCGCAAGGCCGGCATGTCGGTCGCCAAGAACACGCTCCTCGACGAGCAGTTCACCGTACGAACGCTGCCGTTGATGCAAACCGAGTCCGTGCCGATCGACGCGACCGTCGTCGTGATGGCCGGACCCCGCAAGGACTACCTGCCCGGAGAGCTCACCCAGATCGAGGGATACGTCGGTCGGGGCGGCAACCTGCTCGTCATGCTCGAACCGGAATCACCGCCCTCGATCGCCGCGTTCGTCGCCGGCCTCGGCGTCAGCGCTCCGCCACGCGTCGTCGTCGATCCCGAGCGGCGACTTGCGGGGGGCGAGGGGGTCACGCTCATGGTGTCCGATCTCCTGCCGTCGTTCCTCGTGAGCGGCACGCTCGAAGCGCCGCCGGTTTTCTCCTATGCACGCCCGCTCGGGCTCGTGACTCCCGAGGCGGGCGACGCCATTCGTTTCCTCACGACCAGCGCGGCCAGTTGGACGTCGTCCCCGGACGATCCTCGCACGGCGAAGCCAGCGGACGAGACGCCCGGCGCGAAGCTCGTCGGCACCGCGCTCGTCTCGACGGAACAGCGCCGCGGTCGGACGATCGTCCTCGGCGACAGCGACTTCGCGACGAACGGCATGATCGAGTACCTGGGCAATCGGGACCTGCTCGTGAACAGCATCAGCTGGCTCGCCAAGGACGAATCGCTGCTGTCGGCACGGGCCCAGTCGAAGGAAGCCGGACGTGAGCAGTTCTTCGTGACGGAGACCCAGGGCGCGTGGTCGTTCTGGCTCGCGACGGTCCTCCAGCCCGCCGTGTTCTTTGGTGCGGGGGCTCTCGTCTTTCTGCGGCGGCGACGCCAGTGACCTGGTCCCGCGTCGCCGTCATCTACGCCGTCCTGGTAGTGCTCGTCGGCTACCTGGCGCTCGTCGACGGTCCCCCCAGCGAAGAGACCGCGCCCCTCGAACCACCCCCGCCGACCGCGTCGCTCCTCGGCACGGAAGCCGACGCCGTTCGCGTGATGACGTTCCAGAAGGACGGACGCCTCGTCCGGGCATCGCGCGAGAGCGGCCGTTGGCGACCGACCGAGCCCATGGGAGCGCGCATCCCGCCCGACCTTTTCGACGCGGCGATCGCCGCGCTGACCGCGGGGCAGGTTTCCGAAAAGATCTCGCCAGAAGCGGGGCACCAACTCGCAGACTACGGGCTCGAAATCCCCGCCGCCACGATCGAGCTCGTGGTCGGCGACCTCCCGAGCCGCCCGATCTCGGTCTCGATCGGCGCGCGCAACCCGGCCCAGACCGCGGTCTACGCGCGACGCAGCGACGAGGAGGCGATCTACCTCGTCGGCATGAACCTGCGTTACTACATCGACCTCATCTTCGACGCGGCCACCAAGATCTGAGCTCCGGCATCGTCGGGTCGCCGCTCGAAGGTGAAGACATAGAGGGGTCGTCCGGCCGCGCGGTATTTCCGCGCGAAGGCTGTGGTGAGGCCCGGGTGATCCACGTCGGTCGGGGCCTCCGCGAAGGCCGGGTGAGCACGCACGAGCCCGTGCGCCACGGTCGCGTACGACGCCACGTCGGTCGCGACGAACAAGCGGCCGTCCGTTCGTAGGGTGCGCGCGAGGCCGTCGACGAGGGCGGGGCGGAAGATTCGTCGGCCGGCATGAGCGCGCTTTGGCCACGGATCCGGAAAGTACACGTGGTACGCGGCCACCGACGCATCGGGAAGCATCGACCCGATCACGCACCCCGCGTCCGCTTGCAGGAGCCGGACGTTCGGCGCACCGAGCTTCCGCAGCCGCTCCTCGATGCGCTTCGCCTTCGACGGCGAGCGCTCGATCCCGACAAAGTTCCGGTCCGGGTGGCGCCGCGCCATCGCCATCAGGAACGTGCCGTCGCCGCTACCGATCTCGATCTCTACGTCACCGCCGGCGGGGAACAGCTCACCCCACAGCTCCGCAGTCGTCCACGCCAGCGTCGCCGGCCTCGACGCCTCACCCACGTGGCAAGCGGAGGGCACGTTCGCCGATGATGTTGCGTTGCACTTCCGAGGTTCCTCCGCCGATCGTGAACGCGCGCGCGGCGAGAATTCGGCGAAGCCATTTGCTCGATTCATCGGTGGCCCCCCTCGCGCGCTCGAGCAGTCCCTCCGGGCCGAGCAGGTCGCTCGCGAGACCCATGATCCGGAGGTTCAACTCGGTGCCGAACAACTTGGCGACCGACGCCTCCGGACCAGGCTCGCCGCGGACCCGACGCGAGACGTGGCGATACTGGGTGTACCGCAAGGCTTGCGCTTCGATCGCGAGCGACGCGAGGCGCTGGCGCACGCTCCCGTGCTCGATCGCGGGGCGACCGTCGATCTGACGGCTCCGCGCGAGCGCGATCAGCTCCCGGATCAGACGATCGAACTGGTACACGTTCCCGAGCCCGACGCGCTCGAAGGCCAACGTCGTCATCGCCACTTGCCACCCCTGGTGCAGTTGGCCGACGAGATTCGTCTTCGGCACACGCACTTCGTCGAAGAACACCTCGTTGAACTCCGCATCGCCGGTGATCTGCACGAGGGGCCTCACCGTGACCCCGGAACTCTTCATGTCGACCAGGAGATACGAGATGCCGAGGTGCTTCCGGGCATCGGGATCCGTTCGACAGAGCAGGATGCACCAGTCCGCACGATGCGCGAGGCTCGTCCAGACTTTCTGGCCCGTGACGACGAGATCGTCACCGTCCTCGATCGCGCGGGTCTGGAGCGCCGCAAGGTCGCTGCCCGCGCCCGGCTCCGAGTAGCCCTGGCACCATATTTCCTCGGCGGAGAGCATGTTCGGAATGAACCGACGCTTCTGCTCCTCGGTGCCCCACTGCATGAGAGTCGGCCCGACCATCATGATGGCGATCGGGTTGATCGGCGGCGGTGCGCCCGTCGCCCCCATCTCCTCGGCGTACACGACTTGCTCCAGGATGGATGCCCCGCGCCCCCCGTAGGCGGTCGGCCAGTGGATGCCGACCCAGCGCGCCGTGTGCATCGCCCGATGCCAGGCGTGCATGCGCTCGAATCGCGCGTCGGGGTCGAGCTCCTCGGCGAGCTCGCCGGTCGCGAAATGCCGCGGTAGGTGCTCGTCGAGCCAGGATCGCAGCTCGCGACGGAAGGCTTCCTCGCTGGCGCTGTAGCGGAAGTCCACGCCGGCCTCCGCGGAGACCTACTCGGCCTTCACCCGCGATAGGTAGCTTCCGCTCTCGGTGTCGACCTTGATGACGTCGCCGGTCTCGACGAAGTTCGGCACGGGAACGACGAGGCCGGTCTCGGTCGTTGCGGGCTTCAACACGTTCGTGACGGTCGCCGTCTTGAGACCGGGAGCGGTGTCGGTGATGCGGAGATCGACGCTCTTCGGCAAGGTCACGCCGATCGGCTTTCCTTCGTAGAAGTCGACGATGATCTGCATGTTCGGCAGGAGGTAGGACACCGCGTCGCCGAGCCAGTCCGCGTCGAGCGCGATCTGCTCGAAGGTCTCAGTGTTCATGAAGTGATGGCCCTCACCGTCGCCGTAGAGGTACTCCATCTCTTGCTGATCGAGCGTGACCCGGTCGACCTTGTCTTCCGAACGGAAGCGGTTTTCGGTCTGGCTCCCCGTGCGAACGCTCCGCATCTTGGTCTGCACCATGCCGCGCCAGTTTCCCGGCGTGATGTGGGTGACCACCATGATCCGGTACAGGTCGTTCTGATAATTGATCAACATACCGACGCGCAGATGAGTCGCGGGAATCAGCATCGAACCTCCGAGGGGAAAGCAGCAGGGCCGTTTACAATCCCGGACTCCGGAACGCAACGCGCGCCTAACTTGGCGTCCTGACAGCGACTTCGCCTTGACTTGCCGTCCTGCGCGTCGATAATGAGCGAAAGCCGTCGCTGCGACGGAACACCCCCACAGTCACCCGTCGCCCCGTAGGAGAAGGAACCATCATGCTAGGTCCGAGTGATCGCCAAGTGCGCGACGGGCTCGCCGGCCATCAGGGTCGCGTCGAGGGTTATGTCGCGGGAACCGTCACTCCCGACGAGTTCCGGCCGATGCGCCTCAGCTACGGCCTGTACTACCAGCTCGATCACACGAGCTACATGCAGCGGATCAAGGTGCCCGGCGGCGCGCTCACCGTCGCGCAGCTGAACTGCCTGAACGACATCGCCGACGACTACGGCCGGGGCGTCGGCCACCTCACGACGCGCCAGGACGTCCAGATCCACTGGGTGCCGCTCGGAGAGGTCGGCACCATGTACCAGCGATTGCACGAAGTCGGCATCACGACGCGCGGCGCGTGCGCCGACAGCGTCCGCAACGTGACCGCGTGCCCGCACGCCGGACTGCTCGGGTCCGAGCCCTTCGACGTCGGGCCGTACGCGCAGCTCATCAACGACTACTTCCTGTTCAATCCGCTCAACACCACGCTCCCGCGCAAGTTCAAGATCTCGTTCACCAACTGCGCCCGCGACTGCGCGCAGGGCCCCATCAACGACATCGGCTTCTACGCCCACGTGCGGAACGAAGGCGGGAAGCGGGTCGAGGGCTTCTCCGTGTCCGTCGCCGGTGGGTTGGGGTCGCAGCCATTCCTCGGCATTCGGATTCGCGACTTCATTCCTGCCGAGGATTTCCTGATCGTCGCGGAAGCGATCGTCCGGGTCTGGCATCGTGCCGGGGAACGGAAAAACCGCAGCCGGGCTCGCCTCAAGTACCTCATGCGGAAGCTCGGCGCCGAGGGGTTCACCAAGGCGCTCGACGCCGAGATCCTTCGCGTCGAGGCCGCCCGTGGTGACTCACTTCGCCAAGAGACGCGCGAGTACATCGCGGCGCATCGCGTGCCGGCGCCTCGTCGTACGGGCGGGCCGATCGCGACCGACGGCTCGGCGGCATACGGGGAGTGGGTCGCGACCAACGTCACCGCGCAGCGCGACCAGGGATACTTCCTCGCGACCGTCACCGTGCCCATCGGCGACTATACGACCACCCAGGGCCGCGCGATCGCGGCGCTCGCCGACGAGCTTGGGAATGGCACGATCCGGCTCTCGAACGAGCAGAACTTCCTGCTGCCGAGCGTGAGCGGCGCGGATCTCCCGAAGGTGTACGCGAAGCTGCTCGAGCTCGGGCTCGCGGAATCCGGCGCCAACCACATCACCGACGTGGTTTCCTGCCCGGGCGCCGACTACTGTAGCCTCGCGGTCACGCGATCGATGGGCATGGCGGAACGCATCCGCCAGCACCTCGCCGAGCAAGGCCTCTCGGCGCGGGCGATCGGCGAGCTGCACGTGAAGATCAGCGGCTGCCCGAACTCGTGCGGGCAGCACCACGTCGGCGACATCGGGCTCACGGGCATGATGATCAAGGGGAAGGATGGGAAAGAACGTCCCCACTACTCGATCCTGCTCGGCGGCCATGTCGGCGAGGACGATCATGCGGTCGGTAAGCGACTCGGCGGCCGGTTCCCCGAGGCCGCCACACCCCGAGCAATCGCCGCCATCGCCGAGTGCTATCGGGCGAAGCGCACACCGGACGAGCCCTTCCACGCCTTCGTGAAACGCTTTGGGATGGACGAGCTGAGCAAGGTCGCGGTCAGCGCCGCCCCCGACGACGTCCGCTGATCCGTATGGCGGGAACGCCGGGGAGTCGACGCGCGCGAACGCCATTGCCAAGGCACGATGTCCCGGGTGGAGCCCGGTGGCTCGACGGTCGTGCGGCGACCAGGGTGCGGCCGTGATGCCCCGTTCGATGCCACCGCGCGTCGACGGAGCCACGGCGGCCTTTCCCGCGCTCCGTCGGGGGATGAGCCTCGGATTCGATCTCGAACACACGTCCCGTGGGCTATGCGTGACGACCATCCAGGTATACGACGCCGCTTGATCGTGGGACACGTAGGACCGAACCAGCAAATACGCGACGTGCGGAATGCCGGCTTGGCGCTGATCGCACTGCTCCTGGCGAGCACGTCCGTCCAGGCATACGAGCCCGTCGCCGTCACGGACGGTGGCTCGGTCGGCGGTCGCGTCACCTACAAGGGCGAGCCGCCGGTTCCCGAAACGATCGCCGTCAGGAAGGACCCCGAGGTCTGCGGTCGCGAGAAGACCGCGGCCAACCTCATCGTCGGGGCCGACAAGGGCATCAAGAACGTCGTCGCGCGCCTGCTCGACGTGCGGCGCGGCAAGCCCTTCGCAAAGAAGCTGTCGGTGACCATCGACCAGAAGAACTGCGAGTACACCCCGCGCATCCTCTTGTTCCAGGCGGGAACCCGGGTCGCCATCGAGAACAACGATGGCATCCTGCACAACACGAACGTCGTGGCCGAGAAGAACCCGTCGTTCACGATCGCCCAGCCGAAGTTCAGACGCGTGGTCGAGCGCCGGATCGACGACCCCGAGATGCCGATGCGCGTCCGCTGCGACGTGCATTCCTGGATGACGTCCTGGTGGATCGCGCAGGAGCACCCGTACTACGCCGTCACGAAGGCAGATGGGTCGTTCACCCTCAGCGATGTCCCTCCGGGAGACTACACGCTCGAGGTGTGGCACGAGACCCTCGGCCGAACGACTCGCCCCCTGACCATCAACCCCAACGCCGAGACCCGAGTCTCGGTGGAAATGACCAAACGATAGGTGTCGCTCATGCCGCATGTCGCCCGGAATTCCCCGTCGGCACGCCACTCGATCCGTTTCCTTCCCCTCGTTTCCGTCGTCCTCGCCTGCATTGCGACCATGGCAAGGGCCGAGCCCGTCGCCACGACCGCCGCGAGCTCCGACAAGGCGCCCGTGAGCGAGAATCCGCTGCGGACCGCCGACGAAGCGACGCGGCAAGCCGCCCGCGCCGAGGCCTGGCTGACCTTCCAGCGCACGTGCCGCCCCTGTCACGGCAACCTCGGCGGCGGTGACGGTCCGTACGCCTTCAACTTCGCGGAGCGCGCCTCCGATGTGCGGCGGGCGAGCCGCGAGGTCGCGACGGACGCAGTCCGCTTCACGCGCATTCGGGACGGCGCCGCCTCCCGGCCGACCCGTCCTTGGGATTCCGCCATGCCTGCCTTCGGTGGAGAGCTCCAGGATCGCGAGATCTGGGGACTCGTGCTGCTCATGGACGACTTCGCGAAAGAAGCCAGTGGCCTCGACCCGAGCGCGACGGCCCCCGAGGTCTATGCGGCCCGCTGCGCCGCCTGCCACGGTGCAACGGGCAAAGGCGACGGCCCCCTCGCGGCCGAGCTTTTCCCGGCGCCGAGGAGCTTCGTGAAAGCCAACTACCGCTTCCGCGCGACGGAGGCCGAAGCCGCTCCGCTCGATACCGACTTGATCGGCGGCATCGCCCGCGGTCTCGGCATCACGTCCATGGGCAAGATGCTCGGCATCGGCGGCAGCCAGGTCGAGGACATGGCCAAGTATCTCACGACCTTCGCACCGGAGCGTTTCGCCTCGCCTCCGCCGACCCCCCCGACGAGCACGTTCCCAGCGGGCACGCTCGCCGAGATCGCGGCACGCGGCCGTGAAGTCTACGCGAAAGCCGGGTGCGCCGACTGTCACGGCGCGGCAGGCCGCGGCAACGGGCCAGCTGCGGCGACGCTCACGGACGACACCGGTCGCCCGTCGATTGCGACCGACCTCACCAAGCGATGGCACTACAAGGGCGGTATCAGTGCCGCCGAGTTCTACCGGACACTCACCACCGGCATGAACGGCACGCCGATGAAGAGCTTCGCGACCGAGCTCAGCAGCGATGACCGCTGGGCCCTCGCGCAGCACCTGGAACGCAATATGCCGTCGCGACCACGATTCTCGCCGACGCTGCTCGGGCTCACGACCAAGGACGCGCTCCCGACGGATCCGAATGCGGAGCTCTGGCAACGGATTCCACCGACGCCGATTCTGCTGGGTCCTCAGATCGAGGTGCCACCGTACTGGACCCAACCCGGCATCGACGCCGTCTCCGCGACCGCGGTGAGCAACGACCGCGAGTTGGCGATCCTTCTCGTGTGGAACGACCCCAGCAAATCCGTCAGCGCCGAGGACGGCCGCCCCGCGACGCCGGAAGCTGCCCTCGCGCGGCACGGCAGCTGGCGTCTCCCGGATCGCATTGCGCTCCAGTTTCCCGAGAAAGTCGACGCGAAAGGGGCACTGCCACCGCTCTACCTCGGCGACGCCAGCCGTCCCATCGTCCGTTGGTCGTGGTCGGCCGACCGTGCCGAACGCGGGGAGCACGCCGCCGTGATCGAACGCGTCGCGGGACCGACGGCGGCTCCCGTCGCCGTCACGGACGCACCGCCGGTGCAGACGACCGCCGCCTACGTGGATGGCCAGTGGCGCGTCCTGCTGGTGACCAAGCGTCCACCGGCATCCCAAAAGACGCTGGCGTTTGCGGTGCACGCTTGGGAGGGATCCCACGGCGAAAGCGGCTCGTGGCAAAGTCTGTCGAGCTGGATCACTCTGGACTTGCGCTGAGGACCATCGATACCTCGAGCCACCCGACGAACGTTCCCGCGATCCGCAGAAGCGCGAACGTCGTTTCGACGACGGTCCCTTCGCGTCCGGGTCGCCGGACGGGCAACAGCCGCTCGAGCGTACCTTCCAGGGTACGGCCACCCGACTCGCGGAGCGCGAGCGACCGCTCTCCATCGGCGAACGACAGGTCGCCGGCAACGCGCAGGATGGAGGCAGCGTCGAGCGACGTCGCCGCACCGTGCAAGGTTCCGATCCAGCGGAGGCCATCGGCACGCAGGGGGTCATCGGGCTCGGTGACCAGCGCGACCGTGCCCCATGGTGACGTCGGCAGCGTCACCCGGCAGCTCGGGAGACGGCGGGAAGCGGAGGCGAGGGTGGTCACCGCCACGCCTCGTGTCACGACGCCGGTCCGCGTGCCGTCGACGACCAGCTCGCCGCGCACCTCGCCGAACGTCTCGTCGGCGTTCGCGAGCTCGTGCCCGCGGTCGGATCGAAACGTGACGTCCAGCCGGCCCTCGAGCAACGTGCCGCCGGCGAGCCCGTGCTCCAGATCGACGAAGGGACCATGGAACGGGAAGCCGACCATCGGTCCCTCGAAGGTCACGCGCATCTCGCCCGAGGATGCGACGGCGATCGCGAGCGGCGGCACGCGCCACGGTTCACCGGGAGCGGCGAGCTCACCAGTGAAGAGCGCGAGGCGACGTTCGTCGTGGCTCACCACGAGCCGCCCGCCCATCGGTCCCGACTCCGATGCCTCGATGCTCGTCATCACGAGCATGTCACCAGCGACGAACTGTAGACCGCGGCGATGGAGCATGCGTCCCCCGATTGCCCGAAGCGAAGGCGGCGATGGGGACATGGTCGGCACCGACGCGGTTCCAGCGAGCGTTTCGCTCATCAGCGTCACGAACCGGTCGCGCCGCGGCCCCGGCCACCGCAGCGGGATCGCGAGCTCGATCTGGGCCGCGTCGATGGTTCCGCGATCGCGCAGGACGGCGAGCGGATCGGGCCCGAGGGTCACCGGCGCCCTGCGGAACAACTGCAACAGGTTGTTCGGGTGGGCGGCGGGATAGCGGCTTCCTATCGTCACCGTGACCCCGTCCGCCCCCGCACGAGCCTGGAGGGCCCGGACACGCTCCGCAACGAAAGCATCCGACGCGGTCAACGATCCGGGACGACAGGCGGCAAGGTTCCCGTCGTGCTCCTCGCGGGCACCGATCCCGACGTCACACGCGGGCTGGCTCACGTTCCACCCGTGGACGACCAGCACCGTCGCGTGGCCATGGCGCGCGAGCATCGAACCGAGCACGTCCACCAGCAACCCGAGCAGCCAGGGCGCATCCCCCTGGACCTGGCTCAGCCGATTCAAATCGACGACGTTGCGATCCATCGTCGCGTTCACGATGGTCGTCGCGCCACACCGCGCCGCGAGATCGCGCGTGACGTCCGCGGTCCACAAGTCGTTCACCTTGTGCGTACCGGGGATTCGTGCGTCCTGCCGCCGGCCACCGTGCGGGGCGAACAGAAGGATCGGCGAACGGCCTTCGGTCACCGTGATCCAGGCGGGGACGGCGGACGACATGAACGAGCATAGTAGCGTCGCCGTCGCCCGATTGTCATCGTCCCGTCGCCGTTTCGTCACATGGAGCGGTCTTTGACGGGTCCGGTTCCCAGACGCTAGAGGAGACGACCACGCATGACGGGTCTCACGACGCCTCACCCCTACCCCGGGAAGTTGATCATCGTCGAAGGCATCGACGGTTCGGGCAAATCCACGCAGATCGCGTTGCTGCACCGCTGGCTCCTGTCGCAGGGCCAGAAGGTCTTCTTCACCGAATGGAACTCCTCGGCGCTCGTGCGGCGATCCCTACGGCGCGGCAAAAAGAAGGATCTCCTCACGCCGACCACGTTCAGCGTCCTGCACGCGGTCGACTTCGCCGATCGGCTCACCTTCAAGATCATCCCGCCGCTGAAGGCGGGCATGACGGTCCTCGCGGACCGCTACGTCTACACGGCGTTCGGGCGCGACGTCGCACGCGGCGTCGACAACGAATGGGTGCGCGCGCTCTACAGCTTCGCGCCAAAGCCCGACCTCGCGATGTACTTTCGCGTCCCGATCGAGGTTTCGCTCCAGCGCATCCTGAGCGGGCGCACGAAGCTCAAGTACCACGAGGCCGGCATGGACCTCGGCCTCAGCCGCGAGCCTGCGGAGAGCTTTCGCCTGTTCCAGAGTCGGGTTCTCGTGATCTACGACGAGCTGGTGCGGGAGTTCGGCCTCGACGTCATCGACGCGACGGCCGACATCAGTCAGCAGCAACATCAGGTGCGACAGCTGGCCGCCGCGGTCCTGGGGCTGGAGGGGAGGGCGGCTCGTGCACGACGCGGATAAGGCGTTCTACGGCAACGGCCTTCCGTATCTGAAGATCAGCCCGCTCCGCGGCAGCTTGATCGTCATCGAAGGCACCGACGGCGTCGGCCGGTCGACCCAGATCGAGCAGCTCACGCGCTGGCTCGAAGTGCAGGGCTATGGGGTCGTGAACACCGGGTGGACGCGGTCACCGCTGCTCGCCGAGACGATCAACGAAGCGAAAGCGGGACACGAGCTGAACGTCACGACGTTCAGCTTGCTCTACGCGGCCGATTTCGCCGATCGCCTCGAGAACCAGATCATCCCGGCACTCCGGGCTGGGTTCATCGTGGTCGCGGACCGCTACATGTACACGGCCTTCGCGCGCAACGCCGTCATGGGCGCGGACCCCGAATGGACGCGTAAGCTCTTCGGCTTCGCCGTCGTTCCCGACCTCGTGATGTACCTCAAGATCGACGTGAAGCACCTGATCCCGCGCGTCCTCGAGTCGAAAGGCATGGACTACTGGGAATCCGGTATGCACCTGAAGCTCGGCAGCGACATCTTCGACTCCTTCCGGCGCTATCAGGCGCGCATTCTCCGCGAGTACGAGCGCATGACCGAGGAGTTCGGATTCGTCACCGTCGACGCGCAGCAGCCGGTCGACGCCATCCAGCAGGAGCTTCGGACGACGATCGGGCGCTACCTCGCCGGAGAGGTCATCGCTCGCCCGGCGGCGGCGACCTCGCGCCGGCGCCGGGCGGCGGCGCCGCGGAGAGCCGGCCGGCGCCGGTGACGACGGGATGGTGGGTACGGGTCCGGGCCGCCGACTACGCCGCGCCCTTGCGCTGACGGCACTACTCCTCGCGTGTGCGTTGGAGGCCGAGGCGCGGGTGCTCTTGATCGTGGTCGACGGACTCGACGCTCGGGAGGTCACGGACGAGATCACCCCGATGCTCGCTCGCGCGTGGCGGACGTCGTCCTGGTGCCCAGGTACCCGCAGCCGTGCCTCGATGCCGACGCGCACGAACTCCAATCACGCGACCCTGATGACGGGCGTCGAACCCGAGATGCACGGCATCACGGGGAACGCGGTCTGGGATCGCCGAACGCGCAGCGTCCGGAAGCTCGGCACCGCGAGCGATCTGGAAACCGAGACCATCTTCACGATCGCACGGCGAGAGGCGCGCGGCCTCCGTACGGCAGCCGCGGTCGGGAAGCCCAAGCTCGGCCTCATGTTTTCGGCTGACGGAACCCGTCAGACACCGCCCGACGAGCTGTGGGACGCGCGCGCCGCGTCCGACGCGTCGCGCGACGAGGTGACGGGCTACGCGTACGATGCGACGACCCTCGTGGCCGCGCGGTCCCTCGTCGAACACGCCGCGGCCGATTTCTTGTTCATCAACCTCTCGGACGTCGACCGCGTGAGTCACGGCTCGGGACCCTATTCGCCCCAAGCGCTGGAGACGCGCCGACGTACTGACGCCGCACTAGGCACCTTTCTCGAATGGATGGCGACGCGTGCGGACTGGAAATCGACGACCGTCGTCATCACGGCGGATCACGGCTTCGACGCCATCACGAACCCTCCCATCCGGTTCGCGGAGGCCCTGAACGCCAACGGCCTCCGCGGTCTCGCGGCGGTCGGCGACGGCGGCATCGGGCACGTGTACCTCCCTCCCGGCACCCCCGACGGCCGCGCCGTCGGATTGCTCTCCTCGGCGAGGCGCATCGCGCTCGAAACGCCCGGCATCGAGGAAGCGCTCTACCGACGCCCGAACCCGAGCGACGGCGGCTCCGTCCACACCATCACGAGCGTTCACCCCGACTGGCACATCGACCACGAACGGTCCGGCGATCTCGTCCTCGTCGCCAAGCTGGGATGGCAAATCGTCGACGGCAGTGCCGTCGAAGCCCAGTTGATCGGGAACCACGGTGGCCCGGCCGAGCGAGCCGTACCGGCCATCGTCCTCGGTGGAGCCCCCATCGGAGCAGGTACCGGCTGCGACGACGTCCGGGCAGCGGATCTCGGCCGCACCGTCCAGGCGTGCCTCGGACTCCCGGAGCCCCGGCAGCTCGACGGACGTGCGATTCCGACGGCAGCTCTCGGTCGTGTACTGACGGGGATCTGCCCGACCCCCACGGCGCCTCCCGTCACGCTCCCGTAACGAAACACGACCCCCCTCCGCCCTGACCCGGCGGGCGTTTTCACATTCCCGTCACAATTCCCGAACAGGCCGGTAATCGCCCTCCCGCTACGGTCGCCCTCGTCCGTCACGAGGCGACGCCGCCGAGGATGGAAAGACGGGCAGCTCCAGGGCGACATTTCCAGGAGGGAACATGCGTAGCTCGATGACGGTCCATGGGTTGGTTGCCGGAGTCGCGGCGGTGCTCGCCGCGACCTCGGCGGAGGCGTCCAACGTCACCATCAAGGGTTCGGACACCATGGTGATCCTCTCGCAGCGGTTGGCCGAAACCTACATGAAGAGCCATCCCGAGGTGACGATCCAGGTGACGGGCGGCGGCTCCGGCACTGGCATCGCGGCGTTGATCAACAAGACGACGAACCTCGCGAACTCGAGTCGGCCGATCAAGGGCGAAGAGACCGCCAAGGCTCGCGCCAACGGTGTCGACCCTAGCGAATACAAGATCGCGCTCGACGCTCTCGCCGTCGTCGTCAACAAGGCCAACGGCGTGAAGGAGCTCAGCCTTCCGCAACTGAACGGCATCTACCGCGGCGACATCACCGACTGGAGCGAGGTCGGCGGGGCTCCCGGCAAGATCATCCGATACTGTCGCGAGTCCAACAGCGGCACGTACGTCTTCATCAAGGAGCACGTGCTGGAGAACGGCGACTACGCGGCCGATTGCCAAACCATGCCCGGCACGAGCGCGGTCGCCGAAGCCGTCTCGCGTGACCCCCACGGCATCGGCTACGGCGGCGTCGCATACTTCGCGACGATCCCGGCCCTCCGCGTCGTCCCGGTCAAAAAAACCGACACATCGGCGGCGGTGTTCCCGCTGAAGAACGGTAAGCCGGACTACGAGCTCGTCTGGAACGGCGACTATCCCATCTCACGCTGGCTCTACGTGTACACGACCGGAACACCCTCGGCCGAAGCGAAGGCGTACCTCGAGTGGATCATGGGGCCGGGCGGCCAGCAGGTCGTGGCCGACGTGGAGTACATCCCGCTGAAAGGCGTGCTGCCGGCGCCGGGCGCCGCCAAGTAGCGATGCTCTCCGCGTCGACATCCTCGATGGACGGCGACGTTCCGGAACGGCCGGCGAATCCGGGACGGGCGAATGGTCCCAGCACGTCGCCCGACGCGTGGGTCGATGTCGTGCCGCCTCGGCGACGGGCGCGTCCCGGGGCGCTTCGCGAGCGTCTCATCGAGCTCGGGCTCCGGATCAACGGTTACATCGCCGTGATCCTGATCGGGCTCATCTTCGCGTTCCTTTTCAAGGAGGGCGTTCAGGCGCTCTGGAACATCCCCGCGGGCGACTTTCTCGGCACCACCGTCACGGACTACCGCGGCAATCCGAAGGTGGTGCGCCTCTGGCAGCCGGTGAGCGAGCACCCGAAGTACTCGCTCCTGCCGCTTCTCTGCGGCAGCTTCCTCGTCGCGCTGCCGGCGACACTCATCGCCGGCCTCCTCGGCGTCGCGTGCGGCATCTATCTCGCCGAGCTCGCGTCGAAGCGAGTCCGCGAGGTGTTGAAGCCGTTCATCGAGCTCCTCGCCGGCATCCCGACGGTCGTCATCGGCTTCCTCTGCATGGCGACACTCGGAAGCCTGCTCCAGGATCTGCTGGGCACCACGTTCCGGTTGAACGCCTTTTTGGGCTCGCTCGGGGTCGCGCTGGTGATCGTCCCGGTGATCACGTCGCTCACCGAGGACGCGCTCCGGGCCGTGCCGGACGACCTGCGGGTCGCGTCCTACGGCCTTGGCGCCACGCGCTGGCAGACGATCGCGGGGGTGACCGTCCCGGCAGCCGTCTCCGGCATCTCGGCGGCGCTCATCCTCGGGATGGGGCGGGCGCTCGGCGAAACCATGATCGTGCTCATGGCGACCGGTAATGCGGGACTCATCACCGCCAACCCCTTCTCGAGCGTTCGGACGATGACCGCGACGATCGCCGCCGAGCTCGGCGCCGTGGACCAAGGGGGACAGCAGTACCAGGCGCTGTTCCTGGTCGGCACGCTCCTCTTCACCATGACCTTCGCGCTCAACCTGATCGCCGAGGTCGTGATCCAGCGCATGCGCCGGAGACTCACGGCATGAGCCCGCGGGTTCGCGGTACCGTCTTTGAATGGATCTGCCGGGCGCTCACCGCCTTCACCTGCGGCGTAGTCGTCGCCATCCTGCTGCTGATCTTCGTGAACGGCATCGGCGTGATCTCCTTCGAGTTCCTCCTGGCGGAGCCGAGCGGGGGCATGAAGGAGGGTGGGATCTTCCCGGCCATCTTCGGCACCCTCTGCATCACGATCCTCATGATCGTGATGGCGCTGCCACTGGGCGTCGGTGCGGCCGTCTACCTGGTCGAGTACGCAGGGAAGGGCATCGCCCCGCGCATCATCCGGGCGGCAGTGAACAACCTGGCGGGCGTACCGTCGATCGTCTTCGGGCTCTTCGGCCTCGGATTCTTCATTCTCTTCGTCGGCCGCAACCTCGACCGCGTGCTGCAAACCGGACTCCTGTTCGGCCAACCCGCGATGCTGTGGGCGGCAGCGACCCTGGCCGTTCTGGTCCTCCCGGTCGTGATCGTCGCAACCGAGGAAGCGCTGCACGCCGTCCCACAGAGCCATCGGGAAGCGGCCTTTGCACTCGGGGCAACGCGTTGGCAGGTGGTCAGCCGGACGGTCCTCCCGCAGGCGTACCCCGGAATCCTCACCGGGGCCATCCTCAGCATCAGTCGCGGCGCGGGAGAAACCGCCCCGATCCTCTTCACCGGCTGCGCCTACTTCCTGCCTCGCCTACCGATCACCCACGTCCTCGGCATACCCGTCATCAATCCGATGGACCAGTTCATGGAGCTGTCGTACCACATCTTCATCATGGCCACGCAGTCGACCAACGCCGTCGTCACTCGCCCCATCCAGTACGGCACCACGCTCGTGTTGGTCGGCCTGACGTTCCTTCTGAATCTCGCGGCGATCCTGACCCGTAACCGCTACCGCCGTCGGAGCGCAGCCACGCGATGAAAGCGGAACGGACGCTCGCTTCCGCACCCATAGAGACGGTCGCCAAGGTTCGCGTGCGCGACCTCGTCTATTCCTACGGCGGCAAGGAGGTGATCCACGGGATCACCATCGACTTCGCCGAGCGCGAGGTCACGGCGATCATCGGCCCCTCGGGCTGCGGAAAATCCACCCTGATCAAATCCGTCAACCGCATCGCCGAGGTGGCATCCGAGGTGACCGTTTCGGGCACCGTCCACGTCGGGGATCTCGACGTCTACGGATCCGACGTCGATCTGGTCGAGCTGCGACGCCGGGTCGGCATGGTCTTCCAGAAGCCGAATCCGTTTCCGAAGTCGATCTTCGACAACGTCGCATTCGGACCGCGCCTGCACGGGACCACCGCGCGCGGAGAGCTCGCCGACATCGTAGAGCGCAGCCTCCGGCAGGCGGCACTCTGGGACGAGGTGCGCGACCGTCTGCAAGACAGCGCTCTCGAGCTCTCCGGCGGCCAGCAGCAGCGCCTCTGCATTGCGCGTGCCCTCGCCGTCGAGCCCGAAGTCGTCTTGATGGACGAGCCGTGCTCCGCGCTCGACCCGATCGCCACGGCGAAGATCGAGGAGCTGATCCACGAGCTCAAGGCCAGCTACACGATCGTGATCGTGACCCACAACATGCAGCAAGCCGCGCGGGTCTCGGACGCGACCGCGTTCCTCTACATGGGCCGGCTGGTGGAGTTCGACCGGACCAGCACGGTGTTCACGACACCGGCGAAGAAGGAGACGGAAGACTACATCACGGGACGCTTCGGGTGAGGGCGACATGACGACGCACACCGACCGACAGTACGAGGAAGAGCTCGCCTCGCTACGCGAGCACATCCTCACGATGGGCGGGTTGGTCGAAAAGCAGATCACCAACGCGATCCGCGCCCTCGTCGACCGGGATCAAGCCGTTGCTCAGGCCACCGTCGCGAAAGACACGGAGGTCAATCGTCTCGACGTCGAGATCGACGAGCTGTGCATCCGGCTCCTCGCCCTCCGGCAGCCCGCCGGCCGTGACCTCCGGTTCATCACCACGGCGCTCAAGATCACGACCGACCTCGAACGGATCGGGGACCGCGCGGTCAGCATCAGCGAGCGCGCGCTCGAGCTGGCCGGGGAGCCGCCGCTGAAACCCTACATCGACGTGCCCCGCATGGCGGAAATCTCGAGTGCCATGCTCCGCCGCAGCCTCGACGCGTTCGTGCGGGAGGATGCCGAGCTCGCGCTCGCCGTCTGCCGCAGCGACGACGAGGTCGACAAGTTGAATGGACAGATCTTCCGCGAGCTGCTGTCGTACATGATCGAAGACCCGCAGGCGATTACACGCGCCATGCGCATTCTGTTCGTGTCGAAGTATCTCGAACGGATCGCCGACCACGCGACCAACATTGCCGAGATGGTGGTATTCATGGTCAAAGGCAAGAGCATCCGCCACTTGGATGTGCCCTCCGACGTATGACGCCCCCGGCCGCCCGCAACGACGGCAGCAAGCGGAAGGTTCTCGTCGTCGAGGACGAAAAGGACATCCGCGACCTCATCCGTTACAACCTCGAGCAGGATGGCTTCGCCGTCCTCGAAGCGGACGACGGAGAGCTCGCCCTCGCGCTCGTGAAGCGCGAGCGGCCGGCGCTGGTCATCCTGGACATCATGCTCCCGGGCATGTCGGGGCTCGACATCTGCCGCGCGCTTCGCCACGACGACGAAACCGCCGCAGTGCCGATCCTGATGCTCACCGCGCGAGCCGCCGAGGTGGACAAGGTGGTCGGTCTCGAGATGGGCGCGGACGACTACGTCACGAAGCCATTCAGCCCACGCGAGCTGCTGGCGCGCATCAAGGCCGTGCTCCGGCGCGCGCACGGGCCGGACGCCAAGCGTCCGCACGAGTTCTTCGAGCGCGGACGTCTGCGGATCGACTTCGACACGTATCAAGCGTTCCTCGACGGGCAGGAAGTGAAGCTCAGTCTCCGTGAGTTCGAGCTTCTGTCGTTTCTCGTCCGGCATCCGAACCGCGTGTTCGAGCGGACGCAGCTCCTCGACCTGGTCTGGGGCCGCGACACCTACGTCGAGCCGCGCACGGTCGACGTCCACGTACGGCGTCTCCGGACCCGCGTGGAGCGCGACGACCGCAAGCCCGAGCTGATCCTGACCGTGCGCGGCGTCGGCTACAAGTTCAACGATGCGGCACTGGACACCTAAGCTCGTCCTGTACTTCCTGTTGCCGTCCCTCGTGACCCTGCCCCTGCTGGTCGGCGGCGGGTACCTGCTGGCGCGCCGGGCGCTCATGGGCATCGCCGATCAGGTCGCCGGTGCCGCCGCGGTGGAGGAGGCACGGGCGATCGGCAATCGGCTTCCTGCGACGATCGACGTCGCGGATGCCAAACGCATCTGTCACGACGAGGTGCGCGGCAGCGTCGTCCGCCTGACGGTGATCGCGGCGGACGGCAAGGTCGTCTGCGACTCCGACGCGGACGCCGCCGGTATGGTGAATCACCTCTCGCGTCCGGAGGTGAAGGCCGCGCTCGAGACGGGCGCCGGAATCCGGCGGCGCGAGAGCACGACGGTGCATCGTCCGCTCCTCTACGCCGCGATTCGCCTCGGAGAGGGGACTACGGCTCGCGTCGTGCGTGTCGCGATCCCGACCGAGATCATGGCCGCGTCCGAGCGCCGCCTCGACTGGATCGTCCTTCTCACGATTCTCGGCACGGCCGCCCTGGCTGCAGTCCCCGCGTTGTATCTCGGCCAACGCGTCGCGCGCCGTCTGGAGCGGATGGTCGGATTCTCCCGTGCAGTCGCCGCGGGAGATCTGACCGCGCATCTGTCCGTCACCCAACGGGACGAGCTCGGGGAGCTCGAGGAAAGCCTCGATGAAATGGGTCGCCAGCTGCGGATGTGGCTCCGCGGAATGCAGGCCGAGGGCGACAAGGTTCGCGGCATCCTCGGGGCGATGATCGAAGGCGTGGTGGTGATCTCGCCCACGGGCGACGTCATTCTCATGAATCGCCGCGCCGAAGAGATCTTCTCGCTCGCACCCGACACGGACTACCAGGGACGTCCTTTGATCGAGACCTGCCGTGACCCGGAGCTCCAGGAGCTGCTGCGCGAGACGATCGCGACGGGTACGCAGGTTTCGCTCCGCGAGATGACGCTCGGCGGAGATGCCCGGCGGAACCTCGCCGTCAGCGTCGCACCGCTCGCCGACCGAATCGGCTTCGTCCTGGTGTTTCACGACATCACCGAGATCAAGCGTCTCGAGACGATGCGGCGCGACTTCGTGGCGAATGTCAGCCACGAGCTTCGGACACCGCTCACGGCGATCCGCGGCTACGCGGAAACCTTGCTGAACGGCGCCCTCGACGATCCCGTGCGCGCGCGAAACTTTCTCGGAGTGATCGACCGCCATTCGGAGCGGCTGAGCCGTCTGATCGACGACCTCCTCACGCTTTCCGATCTCGAGCTCGGAAAATCACCGCTCAAGCGCGAAGCGGTCCTGCTCGAATCGCTGGTGGACGAGGCCGTCGAGGTGCTCGGCGAGAAGGCCGAGCGCAGTGGCGTTCGACTCGTCAAGCAACTGCCCGCGGGTCTTCCTTTGCTGCTCGGCGACAGCGACCGCCTCCAACAGGTGCTGATCAACCTGGCGGACAACGCGGTGAAATACACTCCGAGCGGCGGGACCGTCACGATCGCGGCCGAAGTCGCGGAGAACGGCGACGTGCCGAGCGTGGTCGTCAGCGTGGCAGATACCGGCGGCGGTATCCCGAGCGAGGAGCTTCCACGTCTCACCGAACGGTTCTACCGCGTCGACAAGGCACGCTCGCGGGAGCTCGGCGGAACCGGGCTCGGGCTCGCGATCGTGAAACACATCGTGCAGGCGCACGGGGGGAAGCTGCACATCGCGAGCACCGTGAACGTCGGGACCACCGTGCGATTTTCGGTTCCGAGCTGGTCACCCACGGAAGAGCACTCCTGAAGGTAGAGATCGTGGGTCGGATGGCGTTTCGTCTCGTCTGAGCGGTCCGCGCTCAAGGCCGGCCGAGCGTGACCGACGGCGCCGCGAGATCACCCGTCACTCCGAAGGGCAGCGTCACCGCGCCGCTCGCGTCTCGGAACGGCTCGAGCGACGGCGTATGAGGCTCGAGGCTCGCCACGAGGTCGGCCGGCAGCCGCACCGTCCCTCGGCCGGTCACGCCGTGGTCGGCGCCGATCCGGGCCCTCCCACCCGCAACGATGCCCCCTCCGGTCACAAAAACGCGGGGGAGTCGCCATGCGCCCTGGCGCCACGTCAGCACCGCACGCGCCTCCTCGAAGGCGAGATCGTCGCCACCGAGCGCCGGATCGAGAGCCGTGAGCACGCCCCGCACTTCGGCTGCGAGCCCGAGCAACGCGGCCGGCGCATAGCCGAGCAGTGCCCCGTCGCGCACGGAGACCCGTCCGTCGGCCCGCACTGTGTCCCCCTCGCCATGGAGGTCGAGCCTGACGTCCATCGTACCCCGGAGCCCCGCTCCGAAGGGCGGGATCGCCGCCGCCCGGAGACCCCAGCCGCCGATCGTGAGGACCATCTCGTAGGCATCGAGCCCGACGTGACCGGTAACGTCGACCGTTCCCTCCGCGGCTCGCCCCTGCAACACCAGGCGGAGCCGATCGCCGTCGCGCACGGCCCCTCCCGACACCTCCGAGAGCACCAGCGGATGGCCGTCCACTCCTGGCACGACGATGCGACCGTCTTCGACCTCGACCGAATCGGCACCGAGCGCAGCGAGGACGCGGGCGCGGCCGGCGCGCGACCCCACGAGCGCCGTCGGACCATAGGCGAGGAGATCGACGTCGGGACGCGTCACGTGCACGCGCGTGATGGGCGAGGAGCCGGAGAGCGGTGCCGCGAGCGCCACCGTGACGGAGAGCGCATCGGCAGTCGCCGAGAGCCTGCCCGCGCGCCCGATCGACAACTCGCGCAAGCTGAGCACGACCTGTCCAGGCCCTCCCAGGTGCACGGATGCGCGACCCACGTGCAGCGGCACCCCGAGGACACGCGACCCGATCTTCGCCAGCTGTGGGCCCACGATGTGCGCTCCGAACGTGCCTGCGAGCACCCCGACGCCGAGCCCGACGACGATCAGGACGCTCGCCGCCAGCGCGAACCGCCGCCAGCGCGACGACGACTCCGAACGCCGCGACGCACTATCCATCTGGAACGCGTCCAGCATCGCGGCAGGCTCCGCGGCAGCCGTCGTCGCCGCCGCCACGACGTCGAGGCAGGCGTCGCAGCGTGCGACGTGGCGCTCGACTCGCGCGCGTTCGGTTTCGGCCAGGCGATCTTCGATGAGCGCGGCCAGGGTCTCGTCGTCGGGGCACGGCCCGAGGTGGGACGTCTCCGATCTCATCGCTCCCTCCCGAGAGTCCGCCGCAGCCGATCGAGGATCCGGCTCTTCCGCACGTAGGCTGCGTTCATCGTCACCCCGAGTGCGGTCGCGACCTCGTCGAGCGGCCGTCCTCGGACGAGGTGCAGCTCGGCGAGCACACGGTCTTTGGGGCCGAGATCCGCGAGCGCCTTGCCGACACGCTCCGCCGCCTCTATGCCTGCCATCGTTTCCTCGGGCCCGGGAGCATCAGTTCGAAGCGTGCGCCGAAGCTCCAGCATGCGAGGGGTGTCGTCGTCGAGCGCGACCACGCGTGCCTCGCGGCGCAGGCGGTCGATCGTCAAGCGCACGGCCACCACTTTCAACCAACCCCCGAACGAACAGCCGTGCCGGCCGGTGTACGTCCGGAGCTTCCGCCCATCGTCCGCGAAGAGCGCCAGGAAGACCTCGTGGGTGAGATCCTCCGCGAGATCGAGACGGCTCCGGAGGCGCATGCCGAGGAAACGGGTGATCGCATCGCGTACGACGCCGCCGAAGGATGCCACGATGCGATCACCGGCCCCCGGTTCGCCGGCCAGATACGCCAGGACCAGCGGTTCGTTCCCCGGGTCCTCACGGGGCTCCGGGGTCGGCTCAGCCACCGCTCCGCGTCCTGTAAGAAAGGCTGCGCTCGCGCGTCCTTGGGTCATGGACTCGACGGTCTGGATCATCTTCGGTCTCACGCTCGCAGCCTGTCCTGGTGTGGCAAGGACGGCGTATCGGGCAGGTCGGCGCACTGGAGGTAGGAAGACGATGCCGTGGCGCCCAATCTTTCAGCTGGTGGACCATCGGACGCATTGCCTGGGCCATGAGCCCGCCCGCGTACAAGCGGAGCTCGGTGGACAGTTTTCGCTCTCCTCCCTCGCATGGGGCGAGCTATTGGCGATGCGACGCCCCGTCAAGGCGTCGCCGTTCCGCGCCGGCGCGGCGGCTCCCTGAGCCATGGCCGCGTTCCTCGCGACCGCCGGGGGGCTCTTCGTGCTCTGCGGAGTCGGGCTCGGCGCCTATCATCGCGGACGACGCGAGGGGCGAGTGACGTTGCCAGCGGATCTCGTCGCCGAGCTGCGTCAGCACAAGATCCGCTGCATCGGCGAGCCGCCGGACCGCGTGGCACTCGAGATCGCACTCCTCTGCGAGACCGAAGCGGGCGAGCCCCGGTGACGCCTCAGCCGTTCATCTCACGGAAGAGATACGGCGCGGCCTCCGCCATCATCTCCTGCAACACCGTCTTGAGCGGCTTCTCGGCGTCCTCGAGCCGCGCGACGAGGCCGGAGAGCACGGCGAAGTAGCGCTCCTTCTGCTCGGCGTCCATGGCGGACAAGCGGCCGTTCATCGCGATCGTGAAGCGCTCGTGCGTCATACGGATCTGTCGTTCGAGGTCCTGCTCCAGCTCGTTGCTCATCGCGCCCCCTCCGGTCGGATCGACGGTACGCGTAGCGGGTTCGGCGGTCCAGCGCCACTATGGCGAGTCGATCATGCGGTGGCGCAGTATGGCCGTCGTCGATTGACTGCCCGCGGGCGCGATCGCAAAAGTGCGCGCGTGACGGCGGCACTGGTGGCGGCGGACGACGACAACGAGCAAAGACACGACACCCTCGGGCTCGCCGGAACGTCGCCGGCGATCCGGCGACTCCGCGCCGAGATCGCGGCGCTCGGGCGCAGCGGCTTCCGCGCCGTCCTGGTACAAGGAGAGTCCGGCGTCGGCAAGGAGGTCGTGACCGAAGCGCTCCGCCGCTCCTCATCCCGCGCAACGGGCGCGTTCGAGATCTTCGATTGCCCGGCCGTCCCGGAAGACCATCTCGAAAGCGAGCTGTTCGGTACGACGCGTGGCGCCTTTCCCGGAGCCCTCGACAAACCTGGCGCGCTCGAACGCGGACACGGCGGCACGATCTTCTTCGACGAAATCGCGGCCATGCGTCGCGAGCATCAGGCGAAGGTGCTCCGTGTCATCGAGGGGAAGGGATTCCGCCGCGTCGGTGGTAGCCGCGTCGTGTCGGTCGACGTCGCCGTGATCGCCGCCGCGCACGAGGATCTCACGTCGCTCGCCGCGGCGGGCGTCTTCCGGCACGATCTGTACTACCGCTTGATCCGCGACGGGGCATTGCAGATTCCGCCGCTGCGCGAGCGCCCCGAGGACGTACCGATCCTGGCGCGTCAGTACCTCGCATCCGCGTGTGGAGATCCGGCGCCGCGCCTCGAGCCCGCCGCGGCACTGCTCCTCGCGGGATATGGCTGGCCGGGAAACGTCCGGCAGCTGCACACAGTGCTCCGCATGGCGCTCCGGCTCCAACCGGACGTCATCGACGCCGTGGTCGTTCAGGACGTCCTCCGTCGCTTCGACCGATCACCACACCCCGCGAGACCGGCGGATGCGACCGTTGGTCTCATCGCCGAAGCACCGCCGCGCGCGCCGGAACGGGTCGCGACGGACTTCCACGCGATCACCGCGCGCACCCAACGCCAGTTGTTGCTCGACGCATTCGAGGCCGCCGCGGGCAACAAGACCGCAGCCGGCATTCTCCTCGGCTTCCACCTCTCGCCGGGCGAGGAGCCCGTGAGCGCTCCGGTGCTGACCGACGGTCGCCGCAACCTGGCGCTACGCAAGTTCCGATATTGGTGCGCACGCCTCGGCGTGAACGACGCCGTCGTCCGACGCGCGCCCGGTAGGCGGTTCGCGGGCGCGCCAGAGTGAGCTCGATGCAACCCATCCGACGACTACAGCTCATCCCCGGGCTCAACCACTCGCAGAAAGGATGCTTCCCATGCAGTCAACTCTCCGTCAGTGGATCGCCGCCGCGGGCGTGGCCCTGCTCCTCGCCACGATCGCACCCGTCCTACCGGCCGGCGCCGAGGTCGAGCGTCAGGTCGACATCAACACGGCCTCGGCATCGGAGCTCGCGACGTTGCCGGGCATCGGCGAGTCGAAAGCCAAGGCGATCATCGAGCACCGGGCCGCCGATCCGTTTCAGACCATCGAGGATCTGAAGAAGGTGAAGGGCATCGGCGACAAGACGTTCGAATCGCTGCGGCCGCAGCTCATGGTGAGTCAAGCGGCACCGAAGAAGTCACAGGAGTAAACGCGGGAACGGCCGGACGGGCATGCTCCCGTCCGGCCGTTCTTTACTTCGGAACCCCCGCGCGACTTACTGCGCGCGGACGATGAAGTAGTAGTCCTCGTCCCGATCGGTGCCTTTCCATGCATCGTGGTCCGTGTCGGCATGCGTATTGGTGATGCCCGAGGCTGATGCACCCCAACGCACCTGGCCCGTCGCGATGCCGTTGCCGGAGTTGTTGACGCCGACGATCCAGAAATCCGCCGTCGGGTTCGGCTTGGTCCCGGACCACGTGACGGTGACCTCCTGACCGTTGCCGGGCGTCCCGCATGCTCCGTTCGGACTGCCCTGCATGAGCGCGATCCCATCGACCAGGAAGTCGTCCGAGTCAGCGCCGAGTTTCTGATCCGGGCAATGCGGCGCCCCACCCGCGCATCCCAGGGTAGCGTCGCTCCAAATCTCGAAGTGAATCGCGGCATCGCCCATCCCGCCCTCGGTGCCGAGCTCCAGCCCGAGACAGAGGCGGAGCTCCCCGATCTCCAGTGCGGCCGCATTGTTCACCCGCTGCATCGGCAGCGACGTGGGCGGACTCTGCGCGACGCTGCCGACGTCGATCCCCCAGTAGTCGCCGAGCGTCGGCGCGCTCGTGATGACGTCCATCAGCGGACCCGGCGTCTCGGTGGCCGTGGGGGTCGGGGTCGCGGTCTCCGTCGGCGTCGGAGTAGGCGTCTCCGTCTCCGTCGGCGTCGGCGTTTCCGTCACGGTCGGCGTGGGGGTCTCGGTTTCGGTTGGCGTCGGCGTTTCGGTCTCGGTTGGTGTCGGCGTCGCCGTCGGCGTTTCGGTAGGCGTCGGGGTCTCCGTTGCGGTCGCGGTCTCGGTCGGCGTCGGGGATTCCGTCGGCGTGGGCGATTCCGTCGGGGTAGGCGACTCGGTCGGCGTCGGCGTCGCCTCGGTCGAGGTCGCGGTCGGGGTGGGCGACTCGGTCTCGGTCGGCGTGGCCGTTCCCGTCGGGGTCGGCGTTTCGGTCGGCGTCGGGGTCGGCGTCTCGGTCGCCTCTTCCGTCGCGGTGGGCGTCTCGACGGGCGTCGCCGTCGGCGTCGGAGCGCCGGCCGCGTTGCATTCAGCGGGGTACGCGACGTACGCCGGGACGGCGCTGCGGTCGGCACAGTCGACCGCGTAGTCGTTCACGCAATCGACGCATGCGACCAGGTCGGCCAGTGTCGTGACGGCGCCCCCGCAGGTGCTACCACCCGGGATGGTGACCGTCGGGCATTGGCTGGGAAAGCCGATGGTGCTGGGCGTCTCGTCGCCGACGCCGTTGCACGTCTTGTCGACGCCACCGCACGCCTTGCAGATCGTGGCGACCTTCTTGGCCTCGGCCTTCAAGATGGCGGCCGCGGCTTTTCCGTCACCGGGCTCAGGGCAGGGTGAGGTTGCCTTGTTCGAGTTGACCTTCCCCCAGCAGTTCGCGAGCGCCTTCGACTTCGCGACGAAGAACGTCGTCGTCGCTTTCCCGATCGCGACCTGACACTTGTTCAGCGCCTTTTGCGCCTTGGGGTCGCTCGGATTGAGGTCCCCGTACGAGATGTCGATGCCGCGATCGGTAGCCTCTGCGCCGATACAGCCGACACAGGTCGCGATGTCGGCGCAGGTCGTGATCGCGCCGGCACAGGCGCCGTTCTCGAAGTTCGGGCATTGCCCGATGTTCCAACCGATCGATGCCAGCGTGTCGTCGTCACCACCGACCTCGCAAGTCTTGTTCTTTCCCGCACACGCCTTCGTGACAGTGGTCTGTAGCTTGACGAGCGCCTTCGCAATCGTCGTCGAGGCCTTCGCGTTCAGCGTACAATCACCGTCCGGCTCCTTGCCTTTGACGATGGCTTCCTCGCACTTCGCGAGCGCCTTTGCGCGCGCTTGTACGTAGGCGGCACCGCCTTTGATGATGGCGGCTTTACACTTCGTCGCGTCGGCTAGCGCCGGCGACGCCTCGAACCCGATGGCAACCGCGACGAGCGCGGCCACGACGAACGACTTCGGAACGAACGACCCGGGCATGCATCCTCCTCGACCCAACTGCCTCCGGTATGAGCATGTGCGGTTCGCGGCAGGGGAATTTTCGTTCCATATGCAGACGCGCCAATGACGGTGTCAAGCTGACAGACGGCAACGCGGGTCGCGCGGAGTCGCGCCCTGCGAGCCGCCGCATGTCACGAGTCGACGACGAGCGTGAACGGCCCGTCGTTGACCAGACGAACCTGCATGTCGGCACCGAAGAGGCCCGTCTCGACCTGCGCCACGATCGCCCGCAGCTCGAGCACGAAGCGGTCGAAGAGCGCCTCGGCCTCTGCGCCCGGCATCGCACCGTCATACGAGGGCCGCCGGCCTTTGCGACAATCCGCAAGGAGCGTGAACTGCGACACGGCGAGCACCGCGCCGCCGACCTCCACGACGCTCAGGCGCGACGGCGCGCCACTCTCGTCGTCGAAGATGCGAAGGCCGGCGATCTTACTCGCCGACCACCGCGCCTGCTCGACCCCGTCGCCCGCGGCGACCCCGACCAGCACAAGAAGGCCCGGCCCGACGCGACCGACCGACGCTCCACCGACGGTCACCTCGGCCTCGGCAACCCGCTGTACCACGACTCTCATCGCCGGCCGACATCCGCTTGCCGTGCCGGAATGGCCGCGTTACGACAGCGGCCGCTTCGCGTCGGGTCAGCCATGGATCTTCTCGCTCGCATCGTGGGCATGATTCTCCTCCGGCCCTACGTCTTCGTGTTCTTCGCGGTCTACCTGTTCGTCGCCGTTACCCGCATGGGATGGCGCCGCACGGCGGTCTTCTCCGTGATCGCCTACGTCGTCGCGTTCACCGCGGAATTCTCGTCGACGCGGAACGGTATCCCGTTCGGGCTCTACCACTATATCGACGTCACCCGAGATCGCGAGCTCTGGATCAGCAACGTGCCGTTCTGGGACTCGTTGTCGTTCACGTTCCTCTGCTACCTCGGCTGGCGTCTCGGGGTGCTGCTGCACGCGCCGATGATCGTGCGCCGCGACGACGTGCAGGTCGTCGACAGCCGTGCCCTCGCGACCTCGTGGCGCGCATGCCTCACCGGCGCGTTGCTGATGACGTGGCTCGACGTCGTGATCGATCCACTCACGGTCCACGGCGACCGGTGGTTCCTCGGGCGCATGTACTACTACCCCGACGGAGGGATCTACTTCGGCGTACCCCTCAGCAACTTCGTCGGTTGGTTCGTCGTGGGCGTCGCGACGACGCGGCTGTTCCAGTTGTGGGAGATGCGCCGCTCGGACGTCGCCTACGTCGGAGCGCGGCACCTTCGGTACAGCGGCCTCTTCGAGCCGTTGGTCTACCTCGGCATCCTGGCCTTCAATCTGGCGCTGACGTTCTGGATCGGTGAAAGGCTGCTCGGCGTCGTCGGCATCATGCTGTACGTGCCGCTCGTCGTCGTGACGGGCATCCACGTGCTCGATCCGCGACGACGCGCGACCGAGCAGGACATCGCCATCTATCGACGGGAGCACCACCTCGACGCGACGGATCCGACGAGCCGAGCGGCGGCATGAGCGACGCGCTCGCGGTCGTCACGGCGGTCGCGCCGGAAACCCGCGCGGTGCTGCGAGCCCTCCAACGTCCCGCGCGCATCGATCTTCCGGGGTTTCGTGCCTGGCACGGCACGGTTGGCGGGCGCGCGGTGACACTGGTGCAGAGCGGCATCGGGCCCGAACGCGCCCACGCGGCACTGGCGAAGCTCTCCGCACCCTTTGCGCTGGTCGTCTCGGCTGGCTTCGCGGGCGCGCTCGTGGCGGGCGCGGCGCCCGGAGACGTCGTGCTTCCCGAAACCATCGTGTGGGAATCCCACGGTGAGCGCGCGCGCTACACCGTGCCCACGGACTCGTGGCGGGCGAGCCGCGCGGCGCTGCCGCCCAACGTCGCGATGCGGGCGATGTTCGGAGCGATCCTCTCGTCCTCGGTGGTCGTGGCTTCGATCGACGCGAAGCGCGAGGCCGCCCGGAGATTCGGCGCCTCCGCAGTCGAGATGGAAGCCGCGGGACTGATCACGGCCGCGCGCCAACGCGAGGTCGAGGTCCTCGTCATCCGCACCATCCTCGACACGGCGGACGTCTCGCTCGAAGGACTCCCCGCGAATCTCGACTCGAGTTGGGGAGCGCGTGCGCGGTTGATCGGGATGCCTCACGTATGGCCGCGCGTGGCGACGCTCGCTCGCCAGGTTCCGCACGCCGCCGACGCCCTGCACGAAGCGGTCGCAGCAGTCCTCGAGGCGCTCTGACCGCACGCCGCGGGCAAGGTTGCTTGCCTCCCCCTGAAGCCAACCGTATAGTCCGCCGCCTGACCGCCCGGTTAGACACCGGATGCGGCCCGCGGGGGAGGGGTCTCGATGCGTTTTCCGGCGCACATCACGACCGACATGCTGAAGTGGCAAGCCAAGAATTGGCTCAAGGGAAACAAGCGTTTTCCCGTCGTGCTGATGTTGGAGCCCCTGCACACCTGCAACCTCGCGTGCCTCGGATGCTCCCCCGAACGATACAACGGCGACCTCAAGGATCGTCTCTCGCTCGAGGAGTGCCTACGCGCCGTCGACGACTCCGGGGCGCCGGTCGTGTCGATCTGCGGGGGCGAGCCGACGATCTACCCCGAGCTCACCGAGCTCATCGCGGGCGTCATCGAGCGCAAGCGCCACATCTATCTCTGCACCAACGGCCTCCTGCTCGACCGCTTCTTCAAGAAGAACACGCCGCACGACCGCCTCTCGATCAACGTCCACCTCGATGGGATGGCGAAGACCCACGATCTGATCGTCGACCGCGCGGGCGTCTTCGACAAAGCGATCGAGATGATCAAGCTCGGTAAGTCGCTCGGCTATCGCGTCTGCACGAACACGACCGTCTACCGCGAAACCGCGATGGAAGAGATCGAGGGCATGCTCGAGCTGCTCGACTCGATCGGCGTCGATGGCATGCTGCTATCGCCGGGCTATCACTACGAGGTTCTTCCCGAGAAGCACTTCCTCTACCGGCACGAGGTCAACACCAAGTTCAAGCGCGTGATGGAGCTGTCGAAGCGCTACCGCTTCTACTCGACGCCGCTCTTCCTCGAGTTCGCCGCCGGGTTGCGCGACTATCCCTGTACGCCGTGGGGCAACGTCACGCGTACGCCGAAGGGGTGGAAAGGCCCGTGCTACCTGATCGGCGAGAAGTACTTCGAGACGTGGGACGCGTTCTGGAACGGCGTCGATTGGCCGTACTGGGAGAGTCGCCAGGATCACCGCTGTCAGGATTGTTTGATGCACAGCGGATTCGAGGCCTCCGTGGTTCGCAAGCTCGGCGACAGTGGCCGCGACGTGTGGACCATGGCGAAGTGGAACTTCCTCGGCTGACACCGGCGGCCAGCAAGCAGCGCTGGAGCGGTTCGGATGATGCGCGGCCCGCATGCGTTGCAATCGTGACGCGAATGACACTCTCCGCGTAGTCTGCGCCCGTCCGCCACTTCCAACCGCTTGAAAGTCCGGGCTGTCCTCCATCGGAGGTCCAACGGCATAACCATTGCTGATCCTCGCTCAGGACCGGAGCGATGGCAGCAACCCAAGCACTGACGGACGCGTTGCAGGTGATCTATCGCGAAGCGACGCGATCGCCGTGGATCTGCCTGAACGCGCTGAAAGACGCGGGGCCACCGAACACCATCAGCCGGGGCAACGACGCGCCGGTCCTGGTCCTCGGCGGGTTCCTGAGCCACCCGTACTACTACGCCCCGTTCGGGCGCATCCTCGGGCAGCAGGGCTATACCGTCCACTACGACGAGGTGTTCAACGCGCAACCGTTCAAGCCACACGTGACCGCGCTCGCGGCGCGCGTGACCGAGTTGGCCACCAGCGCGGGAGAGCCCGTGCGCGTCGTCGGGCATTCGCTCGGCGGGCTGCAAGCCGCGGCGCTCTTGCTCGAGTGCCCCGATGCGGTGGCGCAGGTCATTACCATCGCGAGCCCAATCGTCGGTGGGACGCCTTGGCGACCGCTTCAGCGTCTCGCCGAGCGAGTGCTCGGCGTGCATGGCGACGAGACCGCCACATTGCGTGTCGGCATCGAACCCTACGCCAATCGCGTGACGACGATCTCCTCGCCACACGATCTGGTGGCACCGCCGTCGGTCTGCACGGTCCCGGGCGCGACGAACGTGGTGTTGAGCACCGTACCCCGACGGGACGAAACCCTCGCAAGTCACATCGGGGTCGTCTTCATGACGACGGTCGCGCGCATCGTGCTCGCCGCGCTCGCCCGATCGACGCCCGATCCGAGCCCACTTCGCCGCACCGTCCCACCTTCGATCGGGGTCGAACCTCGACCGGTTTAACGCCCCGACCGGCAACGTATTTTGTCGATGCCACCGCGCCAAACCTGGCTTGACTCCCCATAGGCCTTTGGCGAGAATCCGCGCCCGACTCGCGGGACGCGAGCAGCGCACATCAGCCATCCAAAGCCTTCCGAGGAGGACTCATGCGATTCTCGTTCTGGACCAGCGTCAGCGCACTGGCAGTGTTGAGTGCCGCGTCCTGCACGCCTAGCGAGAACAAGACGACCGCTGCGCCGAGCCCCGCTGCGACCGCGGCGGCCGCACCTGCCGCGGCGGCCGCACCTGCCGCCGCCCCCGCGGCCGCCGTCTCGCCCGAGGCAGCCGCTGGGGCAGAGGAGGAGGCGGAGGAGATCTTGATGGTCTGGGCGGAAGCCGATCCGGATGAAGGTGCGCCGCCACTCGAAGTGCAGCTGAAAGCGGACGTGTCGGGCGGCGTCGGCGAGCGCAAGGTGAAGTGGGAGTTCGGTGACGGATCGCCGGCGAGCACCGAGATCAATCCGAAGCACCGTTACGAGAAGGCCGGGACGTACCGCGCCTCCGTCGAGGTGTCGGACGCGAGCGGCGATTCCGACTCCGATTACGTCGACATCGAGATCGCAGCCGAGTAGGTCGCTCGCGGTCTAGTGGCGGGGGCGGATCACGAAAACCGTTCCCTCGCGCTTGAACTGGACGCCGGTCGGAGTGATTGCCGCGACCGTCAAGCCTGCAGCGACCTCGCCTTCGCGAATTCGCTGCGTCGGCGCCCCGTCGATACTGATGAAGGCGAACCGCCGCGCCGGATCCGTAGACCACTGAAGGAAGCTGAGCGCGACCTTGGGCGCACCTGGCGGTGAACGCCCGGTATCCACCAGTGTCTCAGGCGACGTCTCCGGCTCGGGCTCGATCTCCGGTTCCACTGCCGCCTCCTCGGCGGTCGGGACTTCGAGATCCGCGGCAGGGGCTGGTGCCAATGCAGCGAGGTCTTGCGGTTCGCGACGGCCGGACGCGCGCGCGGCCTCCGCCACGGGCTTCTTCGCAGGCTCCGCCACGGCAGCTCCCGCGGGGTCGCGGGACGGCTTGAACGGCGAGGGCTCGAGCGCCGAGGCCTTCGGATCGATCGTGGCGAGCGCGGGACCGCCTTCCGGCACCGTCGCTTTTGGCGGGAGAGCGGCCACGGGTCCAGCCGGAACCTTCTCGAGCGCGACAGCTGGCGCATCGACCGGCGCAGGGAGTTGCCCTGCTTGGGGCGCTGCCGCCGGCGCCGTGGCAGCTGCGGGCGGTTCCACCGCGGCAGACGGGGGCGCTACGGACGGCACCGCGGCAGGTGGCGCCATCGCAACGGTGCCATCCTCGATCGGAGCAGCGGGTGCCGCCGGTTTCGCACGGAGGGGCGGGCGAGGGACGGCGATGTCGGGTGGCGGAGGGGGCTCCGGTAACGAGGCGACCTCCATCTGAGATTCGGATCCAGGAAGCCACCAACTCAGAATCGCGCCACCGCCGAAGCCGACGAGCGCGCACGCGACGATCGCGCCAAGGGGAAACGATCGGCGACGACGCGGTTCCGACGACACGGTTGGAGCATCTAGCGCCGCCTCCGAGGACGGATCGCGCTCGCGCTCGACCTTCCGCAACGCATCGAGAATGGTGCTCATCGGTCGCTCAGCGTCCTCGCGCTCATGTGCCCCCGCTCAGGCGTGGGTGTCGATAGTCGGCCAATGCCCCGTACAGCACGATCTTGGTCAAAGGTCCCACGATACCATCGGGTATCAACCGGTGCGAGCGTTGGAAGCGAGCGATGGCCTCGGTCGTGGCGGCATCGTACGCCAGAGACGGCGGGGCCGGATAGACACCCACCCTCGCCAGCAAAGTCTGGAGCCGGGCGACCTCCGGACCGGTGCTCCCGGGCAGCAATCGGGGCGAGAAGCTCTCGAAGTCTCTCCAGAACAAATGCGCGTCTCCGAGCCACACACGGTCGACGTCCGACGGGGCGAGCATCGTCCCCATCTCGCCGAAGCGCAGGATGGTGTTCTCGCCGGAGGTTCCGGCCAATAGCGCGAACCGCCGCTGGCCCGTGTCCGGCAGAGACAATTCGAGAATCGCCGGCACGTTGAGCATCGTGAGCCGAGACAGCGTTCCGCTCGTCTCGAGGTAGCGCAGGCCGCGGCGGCCCGCGATCGCCTGGAGATCGAGCCGGGACGAGGCACGCTCCTCCGCGCGAAGCGGTTCGGCGTCCCACGCCGCGAGCAGGCTTCCCGTCGCCGTGACCGCCGCGGAATGGTTGTCGACGCCAGCGAGCGCGGCCCAGAAGGCGAGCGGTCCGTCCGTGATCGAGGGCGGCGTGTAGCCCGCTGCGCCTGGGGTGGCACCGACGTCCGGCACGTCGGGCTCCGGCGTTTCCAGAGGACTCGCCGCGACCGCAGGTGTTTCCGTCGCACCAGGGACCGCTTCGGTCGCCGATGCCTCCGGCACGACCGTCGCGTCCGGAGAGGGCGTTGGTGCCTCGACTACGGTCGCCGCCACTTCGACGGTGCTCGTCGCCGCGACGATCGGCGCGGGCGCCACCGCCGCCGCGCGTTCGGGGAAATCCTCCGTCGGAGGCCGTAGGACGACCAGCGCGGCAACGAGCCCCACGACCAAGGCCGCGGCCGCCGCCATCGCGGCGCGCATCCAACCGTGGCGACGCGCTCGCGGACTCGCGTCGTCGGTTCGCAGCTCTGCGATCACGTGACGCGCGAGCGCGCCGCTGATCACGCGTTGCTCCCGGGTGAACCCCGCCAGCAGCGCCCGATGTGCCGCGATGTTGATGAGGCGCGGTACGCCGCCCGAGTAGCGGTAGATCAGCCGCAACGCCGCTGGGGAGAAGATGTCCGCCGTCGTGGGCCCGCCGGCGATCCGCAACCGGTGTGCGATGTAGCGCCCGGTTTCCGCCCGATCGAGGGGCTCGAGATGCCAGCGGACCGTGATCCGCTGATTCAACTGCGCGAGCTCGGGTCGGCCGAGCAGCTCCTTCAACTCCGGTTGACCGACCAGGACGATCTGGAGGAGCTTCGTCGTCTCCGTCTCGAGGTTGGAGAGGAGTCGGAGCTGCTCGAGCGTTGCTGGCGGCAGGTTCTGCGCCTCGTCCACGATCACCACGACGCGCTTCCCCGCGAGCTTCTGAGCCACCAAGAAGCGATTCAGCTCGTCGACGAGCTCCTTCTTGCTCGACGACGTCGCCGGGAGCGAGAACTCGCTGTTGATCGTCTGGAGCAGCTCCAGGTCCGACAGTGCCGGATTGAAAATGTACCCGACCGTCGTGTTCGCCTCGAGATCACGAAGCAGAGCACGCAGGAGCGTCGTCTTGCCCGTCCCGATGTCACCCGTGACGGCGATGAATCCCGTGCCCTCGCGGATCCCAAACAGCAGGTGGCCGAGCGCCTCCCGATGGTGGGTACTGAGGTACAGGTAGTGGGGGTCGGGAGTGAGCCGAAACGGCGGCTCGCTCAGTCCGTAGAAGGCCTCGTACATTCCCGCCCGATCCTCGATCACAGAGCCCGGGTTTTCAAGGCAACGTCACGCGATATCGCCGATACGAAACGGCCCCGATCACCCATGCCGCCAACACCATGCCGCCGAAGACATCGCCCCACGCCGTGTAGAACGTCGTCAGGTCGAGGAGTCGCACCTCCACTTGTTGCGTGGCCGCAACGAACAACGGCAGCTCGCCCAACACCACGCCGGCCGCACTGATCGTCGCAGTGAGACCGGTGTTGGTCGATCGGATGAAGTCCCGACGAGTCTCGACGGCGCGCCAGAGTGCGAGCGCCTGGTGTTGGCGGGGCTCTGCGGTGTCGCCGTACCAGGCATCGTTCGTGAGGTTGACGAGGACTTGCGCGCCGAGCGCGACCGCCTCGCGTGCCGGTCCAGGGATGACGTCCTCGTAGCAGATGAGCGGGCCGAAACGTGCCCCCGCGGGCGTCGTCAAGAGGGCCGGACCCGCCCCCGGACTGAAGCGGCCCGTCGCCGGGCTCCACTTCCGGAGCCAGGGATAGCGATCCGCGAGTGGCAAGTATTCCCCGAACGGCACGAGCACGCGCTTGTCGTAGCGTCCCCGGATCGCGCCGTTCGTGTCGACCATGAACGCGCTGTTGTGAAGCCGACGCCCCTCGCGCGCCTCTCCGACCGCGAGGCCTCCGAACACCAATGGACGTGGCGGATGGGGAAAGGGATGCAGATCGCCGGACGGCATGTCCAGGCTCGTCGGAATCGCTCGCTGCGCGACCGTCTCGGGCCAGACGAGGAGATCGACCGTGTCGGAGATCGCCACCGAGAGGCTCCGATAATCGTCGAGGTTCCGGCGAAACATCGCGCGCTCTCCCTTACGCTCGACACCGATGTTTCCCTGCACGACACCCACGCGCACCGCGGGCGCGGCGGCCCGCAGCTGCTGGACGGCTGCCGCGCGCCACGCGCCCCCGACGGCGAGCGCCAGCACCAGTCCCGACGCCGCAACGATCGGAATCCACTCCCGGTCTCGGAGCAGCCGAACGATCGCCGCGTTCATCCAAACCATGGCGAACCCGAGAAGGTACGGGCCGGCGATCTCGCCGCTCTGCAACAACGGAACGACGGCATACTGCGTGTGCGCGAGGCGCCACGGAAACAACGTCGGGAACACCAGCTCGACGGCAGTGAACGTGCACGGGGCCGCGAGCGCCAAGGGCCAGCGGCCCACCCAGGCGAGCAGCCCGGTGAACACGCCGATCTGGAGCCCCATCCATGCGACCGGCGGGACGAAAAGGAACAGGGCGACGGGCAGGGGGAAGCCGCCGAAGACCCGAAACGCGTGGACGAGCCACACGAAGGCGCATCCGATCCCGACGCTCCCCGCGAGCCACCCGAGCCTCCAGGCTCGACGCGGCGCTTGCGTCTCTCCGAGCGCGACGAGCGGCGCGACGGCGACCCACGGCACCAGCCACAAGCGAAAGTCGATGAAGCTGAGGCCGAGCGCGAACCCAGCCACGACCGCGACGAGGGACGCGCTCCATCGCCCCCCACCGACCTCGCGGTCGGGCGGCTCCATCTCGTCAGGGAAGGGTGACGATCGCGATGTCGTCCGGGAACATCTCGATGGCGCGCCCCTCCGGATCCTCACGCGGCGCCGTGCTCGTCGCGGGCTCGTCCGGAAGGCCCCCATCAGAGCGAATACGGAACCCGTCGACCCGATCTTTGCCGGCTTGCGTCACGTAAAGGATGCTTCCGGTCGGATCGATGGCGAGCGCCACGGGCAAAGTGTTTGGATCCTCCGCGGTCCGGCTGAAGGTCTCGTCCGGCAGGAGCCCGTCCTCTTCGAGCCGGAATGCATCCACCCGGCCTTCGTTGAACACGCTGCTATAGAGGATCACACCCGTCGGATGTTGATGGCGCAGCAGGCGTTGGTAGACGCCGGCACGTTTCGTCGAGCTCGAGTCGTCGTCCTCGATTTCGCCGTCCGGCGTGACCTGGAAGGTAAAGATTCGCTGGCTCGCTTCTTCGGCAATGAAGAGATTTCCGAGCGGGATGCTCGCGGACGGCTCGAAGATCATGTGCGTCACGAACGCGCTGCCGATCACCGAGAGCGGCGTACTGACGAACCGCGCGTCGACACACGTCGAAGGCTCGGGCGACGGCACGGCCGGCCCGGGCGTTGCCTCGGGATCCGGCGAAGGCGACGCCGTCGCAACGGGCGTCGGCGAAGGCGATGCGTTGGGATCGGGCTCCGGCAGGAATTGCCCCAAGACCCGCGGATAGATCTCGATGCGAACGGCGCCGCCGGCGGCGAACAGTCCCTCGCCGAGGGGCGCCATCGATGCGTATTCGGCATTGCCTCCGCCCACGATGCAGCTGGTCGGCAACGTCGGCAGCGTGCCGTCGTCTCCGATGGGATACGCGTCGATGCGGTCCGAGCCGCGCCCCGCGACGTAAAGGATACCGTTACCGACGGCGGGATCGATGACGAGATCGACGGGATCGGAATCGTCGGCGTCGGGCCTCACGTCCTGGTCGCGTGCCGTCTCGTCGATGCAGGCGCTCCTGCCGTCGGATCGCAACCGTATGACTTGCACACGCTCACGCGTTGCGACGTACAGCAGGCTGGGGTCCGAGGGGTGGGCTACGACACGTCGAGGGTTGTCGTCGGTAGCAATCACCTGCTCGGGACGCGCACCGTCGGCGCTGTTCTGGAACAAGAGACCCGTCGCACCGAGTCGGTAGACGGCGAGCCCGCGGCTATTCCCATCGCCCAGGTGACACGGACCGCTGGGAACGGGCACACACGAGCCATCGCGATCGCACTCGTTCTGCGCCTCGACGATGACGAGCGCATGGTCGGAGCGCACGGTATCGAGCTCGTCGCCGCGAGGGAGAGAGAAATCGCGATCCTTCCCACCCCCGGAACATGCGGCGAGCACGAGGCATCCGATCGCGACCACGTGTCGCGCGGCCTGCGATCCTCTCCCCACCGTCGTCCCCAACGTCACCGCGCGCGTCATACGACCTCCGTGCTCGTGCCGGGTGCGTCTAGCGCATTCACCGTCGGCCGTCCACAACGTCGCGATCGGACTGGCCTCCTGACTATCGCTCGCGCGCGACCTCGACGCTCACCTTCACGGCGCCCGAACGTTTGTCGCGAGCGATGCGGAAGCCTTCATCGATGCGGTCGAGCGGCACGCGATGCGTGATCACGGACGCGAGCTGCTCGCGATGGTCGCGCAACAGGGACAACGCTGTTGCGAAATCGGAGCCGCCACCTTTTCGGCTGTACATCATCGCCGCGGTGAGCGTCGCCTCTTTCGCGAGGAATCGGAGCGGATGCAACGAGAGCGGGCGACTGAACACGCCCAGCGTGACGATCGATCCTCCGGCACGCACGGCTTCGAGCGCCACGTCCAGTGGTTCGGCGCGACCGCCGACCGTCTCGAACACCACGTCGGGTGCACGCTCCCGAACGGCCTCGAGCACCGCCTCGCGTTCGGACCCGACGACGCGCGCGGCACCGAGCCGGGACCCGAGGCTCCCCTGGTGAGGATATCGGACGGCTAGCGTGACCTCGCACCCCGATCGCGCCAGTACGAACGCGGTGAGAAGCCCGATGGTCCCACCCCCAATGACGAGCACGGCGGAACCAACAGCCGGCGATACGCGTCCGACACCATGAACAGCCACTGCCAGCGGCTCGGTCAGTACTGCCGCATCAAGGTCGAGATCGGGCGGGAGGAGATGTACCGAGGTTGCTGGTGCGACCACCACCTCGGCGAAGCCCCCGTGGCGCCGCCCCCCGATCAGCTCGAGGGCAGGGCAGAGATTCGGTTCCCCCCTTACGCAACTCGCGCAGTGACCACAGGTGAAGATCGGCTCGAGCACCACGGGTGCTCCCGGCTGACCCATCGGCGAATCCGCGGCGATGCGGCCGCAGATCTCGTGACCTGGGCAGACACGCGGAAGGGGCGCCTCTCCCCCGTAGGCGTGCAGGTCGCTGCCGCAGATGCCACACGCGTGCACTTCGACGAGCACCTCCCCAGGTGCCGCCACTGGTCTCTCGATCTGGCCGACAGCCACTTTTCCTATCGCGGCGAGAAAGGCCGCTCGCATGGCGCCGTTCATGCCCATCGGGACCTCCATAGTCGATGGAGCGGAGCCATCGATGTGCAGTTTGTCATCTTTACAAAGATTGGGCTTTCGGTGCCTTGTCCCGTATCGGCCCGGAAAGCGAGCAGGGGCGCACGAAACCTGGTTTGACAACCCAGATAGCCCTGACTACCCAGACGCCTCCCGAAGCGGTGCATTCAGATCTCGGCGCTCCGAATTCGACCTCCAAGGAGGAGACTCATGAAGGGAATCACCATGAGGCTCGCCCTATTCTCAGCGGCACTCGTCATCGGTGCCATCGGCTTGAACACTCCGTTGCTCCTCGTCACCGAGCCGGCGGACGACATCGTCACGACCGCGGAAGCTGCGATTCCGCGCAGCGCCCTCATGAAGCCTCCACGCCTCGGAGCAGATGGCATAGCGACTGCTCCGCTGGTCGGCCGTCTCCACGCGGTCGGGGCCGTGTCGTCGCACGAGGCGGTTCGTCCGACGGGACACGTGATCCCCGCTGACCTTCCTCAGCCGCCGCTCGGCCGATTCAAACTGACCGCCTATTCGGGACCCCAGCTCGGCCAGGCCGAGCCGATCACCGCGACCGGCACGACGGCCCGCGCCGGACGGACGGTCGCGGTCGACCCCAAGATCATCCCCCTCGGCTCCAAGATCTACATCGAAGGCCTCGGCGAACGCATCGCCGAGGATGTGGGCGGCGCCATCAAGGGCAACCGCATCGACGTGTACGTCGGCACCGTCCCGCAGGCGTTCAGATTCGGAGTGCAGCGCGGCACCGTGAGCGTCGTCGCACCGCCACAGAAGAAAGCCTCTCGCCGCCAGGGGCGCGACCGCGGCTGACGCTCAGACTCGCGGGACGAGCTCGAGCAAACGCTCGGGAGCATCCGGCTCGTCGTGCTCACCGAGCGCGAGCATGAGGTCCGTGTGCGAGAGGGTATCCCCGTCCCACTCGCGCAGCGTGTTCCACGCCCCGTCGGCGCGGCGTTCGAAGAGGTGCACTCGGCGGTCTTCACCGAGACCGATCGCGGCACGACCGCTGGGTGTCATACAGAACAGCACGAAGCCGGCACGCTTACTGGTCACGAAGTGCATCGCGCTTTCCGCCTCTCACGCTCGTCGTTGTGGGCAGACGCCCAAAGTTCCGAAACGCACCGCCCGCGAGTAGCCGACGATGCGGAGCCCGTCCTCTTCGAATTGCCCGACGGTGACGAACCCTCCGTCCTGGGTCGGCGTGTCGGACCAGTCGAACGCTTTGGTGAGGAGGCGCGTGGCGTGGGCGCGATTCAAGAGAATCGTGTCGTACGCCGCTTCGACCGCACTCCGCCGTGAGAACGTTGCGCCGTTCTGATCGGAACCGTAACGCGCCAGCGCGTCGTCTTGCTGTTCGTAGTTGAGATTGCACGTCGCAGCGACGGGCTGGCCGTGCACCAAAGCCCAGCCGGGCCGGCACGTGGCACTCCCGGTGAGCGGCTCCTGCAACACCGTCCACTCGTCCTTCAGTTGATAGCCGACGCCTTTCCGAAGCCCGGGCTGGAGGGTTTCGGGAAAGCGTTCGATCAGCCGCGCCAAAGTGAGCGGGGCGCTTTCGTCCGCATCCGTCCGGAACACCAGCACGTCGCCACGCGCATGCGCCCGCTCGAGGTCCGCCCGCGCGAATGGCACGTCACCCCCCGCTGGAGAAGCCGCGAGGCCGAGGACGCGCCCCACGTCGTCCGGGCCGAGCATGAAGGTTCCAAAGATCGTACGAGCTTCGGAAAGAGATGTCATCGCAGCGCTCATTGCTCCTCGTCAGCCGCCCAGTTGGAACATCTCGCGGCGCTCGATCGTGGTGTTGGTATGGAGGCTGTGGCCGGTCGGCTTCTGTCCGACCGCTCGCAGGAGCACGCGCTCGACAGCCGCAATTCCACCGTCCCGAATGGCCTGTCGCACGTCCAGCTCATCGTCGTTCAGGAGACACAGATGAAATTTCCCGTCCGCGGTCAAGCGCATCCGATTGCAGGTGCCGCAGTAGGGGAGGCTCACGGGACTGATGAACCCGACCGTCCCGAGCGCGCCCACGAGTTGGGCACTGCGCGACTCGTCCGACGGATCGGCCGAATCGAGGAACGTGAGCGGCCCCAGCGCGGCAACGATGCGGGCCTCGGTCTCGGCACTCGATACGAACTGCGAGCGCGCGAGCGCGGCCGGCTCGCCGATGCCGAGCGGCATGAGCTCGATGAAGCGGACGTGCCATGGGCGCTCGCGGGTGAGCGCCGCGAGATCCACGACGTCTTCATCGTTGAAACCTCGGGTCACGACGGCGTTCAACTTGATCGGCGTCAATCCCGCCCGCTCCGCTGCAACGATTCCCGCCCAAATCTCTTCGAGCGTCCCGAATCGCATGATGCGAGCAAGCCGCTCCTCGTTCAGCGTGTCGACGTGGATGTTGACCCGCCGCAGTCCCGCGCGCGCGAGCGCGGGCGCAAGTCGGGGCAAGAGGATCCCGTTCGTCGTCAGCGCCAGGTCGCGCAGGCCGTCGATCGCTGCGAGCCGTTGGACGATCTCGAGTAGATCGTGCCGGAGCGTCGGCTCCCCGCCCGTCAGTCGGATTTTCTTGAAGCCGACACCCACCGCAGCGCGCGCGACCGTCTCGATCTCGCTCACGCTCAGCCAGCGCGATCCCGCGCCTTCGCTCCGCGCATCCAAGGGCATGCAGTAGACGCACCGGAGGTTGCAGTGATCGACGAGCGAAATCCGTAGATAGTCGATCTCGCGCTGAAAGCGGTCGAGCGGCAAGGTCCGAGAATTGTTTCGGCGACGCTCCGATGTGTCAAGGTTGCAGCGACGGAGTGATCGTCGCTGAACCTCTCAAAGACGTCGTTCTTCGACCTCGGCGATGATGTCGGCGAGCGCTTGACGGTACGAAGAGAACGGCAGCTCATCGAGAAGGTTCCGCGCACGCTCTGTGTAGTCCTCGGCGAGCCGCCGCACGACCTCCAGCACGTCGAGTCGCCGCACGCGCTGCAACGCGGCATCCACCTCGACCTCGGTCGCTTCGGGGCTCACGAAGACCCGCCGCACTTCCGCGTCCTGCGCGACGGCGAGCACGAGCGGCAGCGACGGGTTGCCGTCGCGGAGGTCGATTCCGACCGGCTTCCCGGTGCGGGCGTCGCCCTCGACGTCGAGGATGTCGTCGACCACCTGAAACGCCATTCCGATGTTGAATCCGCAGAGACCCATCGCCTCCGTGCCACGCGCGTCCATGCCCGCAAGGTGAGCGGCGACGCGCGCACCTTGCGCGAACAGGGAGGCCGTCTTCCGAGCGATGATCTCGAGATAGTCGTCGAGGGTGGTTTCGGGGTTCCGGCGGAACCTGCCCTGCATGATCTCACCTTCGGTGAGGCTGATGCAGGCGTCCGCTGCCCAGCGAACGATCCGTTCCTCGAAGCGGCCGCAAAGCTCGAATGCCTTACTGAAGAGGAAGTCGCCAGTGACGAGCGTGTTGGCGAGTCCGTACCGCTGGTACGCCGAGGGCCGTCCGCGGCGCGTCTCGCCGCCGTCGATGATGTCGTCGTGCAACAACGTCGCCGAGTGGATCAGCTCGAGCGCTATCGCGACGTCGATCATGTCAGTCACGTCGCGACCGCCGCAGGCCTTGAACACGAGGAGGGCGACGGCGGGACGCACGCGTTTGCCGCCGCCGCTGATCAGATGGAGCGCTACCTCCGACAACAACGGTTCGCGGGAGAGCAGCAGGCTCTCCATCTTCGCTTCGACCTTGGACAGATCGTCGGCGATCAGGCGAAGGTCGACGGCTCCGTTGGAACCATACCCTCTGCGGCGCTCGGGAACGTCGTTGGATTGACTCACTCGCGCTTCCTTCCTGACCGCGGCGCCGGCGCGGAGCGGCGTTGAGCTAATGGCAAATGTCTCGACTTGTCAAGGCAATGCAGCGCACGCGACGTGCGTGTTGCGACGAGCGGGGTATGCGAGCGCGCGCCGCGTCGACGTTGCAAAGACCACGAACCACCACTAGGTAGTCGGGTTCGCGCCGTGGCGACCATCGACGACGTTCGGAGAGAGCTGGCGCTCGTGCGCTACCCTGGCTACGCCCGCGACATCGTGTCGTTTGGGCTCGTGCGTGACGTCGCGGTTCGCGGTGACACGGCGGTGGTCGACGTGGTGATGCCCTCGACCAACGTGGACCTGGCGCGCGCCCTCGATGAGTCGATTCGCACGAGGATGACGCGGGTTCCTGGCATCGCGAGGGTCGCAGTTGGGCTCCACCCCGATCCGCGCGACGGCAAGCGCCCGGCGAGTACCGCACCCGCGCGCGCGCCATTGCCGGGCGTCGCGCACATCGTCGCGGTGGCGAGCGGGAAGGGCGGGGTCGGAAAGTCGACCGTCGCGGTGAATCTCGCGCTCGCGCTCCAGCGCCGAGGCCTGCGTGTGGGATTACTCGACGCCGACATCCACGGCCCCAGCGTCCCGCTGATGACGGGAGTTCCGGATTCGCGCCCGAGCATGGTCGACGGCAAGAAGATCCTCCCGATCGAACGCTTCGGCATCAAGCTCGTGTCGATGGGATTCTTCCTCGACGACCGCTCTCCCGTCATCTGGCGTGGACCTATGGTCATGAGCATCGTCCGACAGTTCCTGAAAGACGTCGTCTGGGGGCACCTCGACGTTCTCGTGGTCGATCTCCCGCCAGGTACCGGCGACGCGCAGCTGACGCTGCTCCAGGAAGTCCCCGTGAGTGGCGGTGTGATCGTGACGACCCCACAAGACATCGCCCTTCAGGACGTTCGACGGGGCATTGGCATGTTCGCGACCGTACAGACCCCCGTCATCGGCGTGGTCGAGAACATGAGCGAGTACGTGTGTCCGCATTGCGGCACCCACGAGCCGATCTTCGGTGCTGACGGCGGCCGTCGCGAGGCGGAAGCGCTTCAGCTGGATCTCCTCGGACGGATCCCCCTCGTCAGCGAGCTCCGTGAAAGCATGGATCGCGGGGCACCGCTGGTCCTGGAGCGCCAGGATCACCCTGTAAGCATCGCCTTTGCGACCATCGCCGAACGGGTTGCAGCCGCCCTCGACGATCGGCGCGATCACACCGAGCCCCGCTGACCCTTTTCGCACTTTACCGTCCCATGCCGACATGTTAGCCAGGTCGGCGCTTTCCAGTCGCAACTCGGAGGAACTCGATGTCCACCATGATCACGGAAGAATGCATCAACTGCGGCGCATGCGAGCCGGAGTGCCCCAATACGGCGATCTACGAAGGCGGGGCCCAGTGGGAGAACAACGGCGAGAAGCATGCCGCGATCGCAACGGACATCTACTACATCGTTCCCGAGAAGTGCACGGAATGCGTCGGGTTCTTCGATCAAGAGCAGTGCGCGGCGGTTTGCCCCGTCGATTGCTGCGTACCGAACCCCGACGACCCCGAAACCGAAGATCAACTGATCGCCAAGGCTCGCGTCGTTCATCCGGAGCAAACCTTCGAGCCCGGATGCCCCTCGCGTTTCCGTAAAAAGTAGCGCACGCCATACCGAGCGCCCGCCGGTTCCCTTTACAAGGACGCGGCCCTTGGTTATAACGCCGCAGAATTTGCTCGCTTTTTCATTGAGTTACACCACTTGAGCGCGGGGTAGAGGTCGCGGCTATGGCAAAGATCCGGGTTGGCATCGTCGGCGTGGGAAACTGCGCCAGCAGTCTCGTCCAGGGCGTCGAGTTTTATCGTCGCTCTGACGCCGAGGCCGCGGTCGATCACATCGGCCTGATGCATCACGATCTCGGCGGCTATCTCCCCGGTGATCTCGAGGTGGTCTGCGCCTTCGACATCGACGAGCGGAAAGTCGGCCAGCCGCTGCACCGCGCGATCTTCGCGAAGCCGAACAAGGCGGTGGACATCTGGCCCGAGCTCCCGGATTTCGGCGTTACCGTCGAGATGGGCCCGGTGCTCGACGGTGTCTCGGAGCACATGGCGGACTACCCGGCTGACGAGACGTTCGTACCCTCGAGCCGCCCCCCCGTCGACGTCGCCGCGACGCTCAAAGCGACCGGCGCCGAGGTCTTGATCAGCTACCTGCCCGTTGGAAGTCAGCAGGCTGCCGAGTTCTACGCGCAGGCATGCCTCGACACCGGCACGAGCCTGGTCAACTGCATGCCCGTCTTCTTGGTTTCCGAACAGAAGTGGGGAGAACGGTTCACCAGCCGGGGGATTCCGGCGGTTGGCGACGACATCAAGTCGCAGCTGGGCGCCACCATCGTCCACCGCACGCTCGCCAAGCTTTTCGCCGATCGCGGCATCAAGCTGGATCGCACGTACCAGTTGAACACCGGAGGCAATACGGATTTCCTCAACATGCTGAACCGTACCCGCCTCGGTTCGAAGAAGGTGTCGAAAACGGAAGCAGTGCAGGCGGTGATGCCGCAGCGGCTGCCGGCTCGGGACGTCCACATCGGCCCAAGCGACTACGTGCCGTGGCAGGGCGACAACAAGATCTGCTTTCTCCGCCTCGAGGGCCGCGCGTTCGGGAACGTGCCGATGGAGCTCGAGCTTCGGCTCTCCGTCCAAGACAGCCCCAACTCCGCCGGCGTCGCAATCGACGCGATCCGCTGCTGCCGATTGGCGCGCGATCGCGGGGTCGCAGGCCCGCTCCGCAGCGTCTCGGCGTACCTCATGAAGCATCCGCCGACCCAGATCACGGACGACCTGGCGCGCGATCTCGTCGAGAAGTTCATCAGCGGAGAGATCGACCACTGAAGGACGAGAGCGGGGGTCATGTGCCATCCATGGCTCGCGGCGGGGGTCACCACCTTCGTCGCCGTCGTCTTGGCGCACGAGATCGGCCCGATCGTCCGTGAGCGGGACCGCTCCGACGTCAGGCTCGAGAGCGGCCTCCTCGGTCACCGCCTCCGAGAATGGTTTCGCGGTCGCATCCGTCCGGTCGCCGTCGCTGCAATCGGACTCGGCATTTCGGCGAATGTCATCACGCTCTCGCAGCTTGCGACGAGCGTGATCTGCGGACTCGCCTATGCGCACGGCTGGATGTTCACGGCAGGGTGGATTCTGATCGCCTGCGGAACGCTGGACGTGCTCGATGGAGAGGTCGCACGCGGCCGCCATATCGATGGCCCGCGTGGCGCCTTCACGGACTCCGTCATCGATCGATACAGTGAAAGCGCGGTGTACGCCGGGCTCGTGGCCTTCTATCGCGACACATGGATCGTGTGGGGGGTCTTGGCAGCGTGGGCTGGATCGTTCCTCGTGAGCTACGCTCGGGCACGCGCGGAAGGACTCGGCGTCGAGTGCCGCGAAGGTCTCGCGCAGCGGCCGGAACGCTACGTCATCCTCGGCGCGACCTCGCTGATGAGCTCGGTCGCAGGGCACGTCGCATGTCATCACGGACGCCACGGCCTGGTCGCCGCGGGCATCTGCGTGCTCGCCGTCCTCTCGAACATCACCGCGGTCCAGCGCACACGCGCGACCTTGCGCAAGCTCGGGTGAGCGACCCCACGAACGACGGCTCCCCATGCGGGCCTATTGGCGTATTCTTGGCACTCCTCGGCGTGGGCCTCGTGCTCGACGCTGATTGGTGGTGGCCGGGCGGAGCGTTGATGGCGGCCGGCGCTTGGTGCTTCTGGAAGCAACGCGATCGCCACGAGGCGAGAGGAGCCGGTCCGCGATGAACCGAACCACACGAACGATCCTCGGGGTCGCGATCTCGGTGATCGCGCTCTACTTGGCGATGCCGCCGCGCGAAGAGTGGGGCGAGGTCGCGGCCGCGTTCGCGCGCGTGCACTACGGCTACGTGATCCCAATCGCCGTGATCGCGGTCTACAGCATCGTCGTCCGCTGCCAGCGATGGCAGCTGCTTCTACGCCCGGTCGGCGCCATCCCCATGACGCCGCTGCTGTCCGCGACGGCGATCGGGTTCCTCTGCAACATGGTCTTGCCGCTTCGCCTCGGAGAGATCGTCCGCCCCGTGCTCCTGGCCCGGCGGACGAGTGTCCCCGTCAGCAGCGTGTTCGCCTCGGTACTGCTCGAGCGGCTCCTCGACATGCTGACGATTCTCGTCTTTCTCGGGCTGGTCATGACGCTCGTCCCCGTTTCCGACACGATTCGACAGAGCGGGATCGTCTTTCTGGTCTTCGCGGTCATCGCCGTCACGGGCGTCGTGGGCCTGCAACGCGAACACCCTCTCGTGGTGGGCCTCATGCGTTGGCTCCTGGCACGCCTTCCCGCCAACGTCCGAGAACGCGGGGAGGCCGCGCTCCAGAGCTTCATCGGCGGCCTTCAGGGGGTCGGCGAGGGACCCGTGCTGGCCCGTGTGCTCGCCTATTCGGTCTACCTCTGGATCGTGATCGCCTCGGTCTTCGGGATCGGCTTCTGGGCCTGCGACCTCCCCGTGCCGACGGTGACGGGTGCGCTCGCGCTCGTGACCATCGTCGCGGGAGCGGTCTCCGCGCCGTCCGCACCCGGATTCATCGGCACCTTTCAGGCCGGCTGCATCCTCGCCCTCGGACTCTTCGGCGTCAGCCGAGCGGATGCAGTGCCCTACGCCTTCGTCGTGTGGGGCGCCCAATGGCTGACGCAAATCGTCTTGGGGGTTGTTTTTTTGTTCCGTGAAAACGTAAGCTTCCGGGACCTCAGAGCCGTCGAAGAAGTCAACTCCTGACCGCGAGCCCCACATGAGCCTCTCCGGAAAACGGATCGTACTCGGCGTGACCGGTGGTATCGCCGCCTACAAGGCGCCGGACCTGGTGCGAACCTTGACGCGCGCAGGTGCCGAGGTTCGCGTCGTGCTCACGCGCTCCGCGGAGGAATTCGTCACACCGTTGACACTACAAACGGTCTCGGGGCAGCCGGTCGCCCGCTCGCTGTTCGACCTCACGGAAGAGTCCGAGATCGGTCACATCCGCATCGCGGAGTCGGCGGACGCCATCGTCATCGCGCCCGCGACGGCGAACATCGTCGCGAAGCTCGCCGTCGGCATCGCGGACGACCTCTTGACCACGATCGCTCTCGCTACCCGCGCACCCCTCCTCATTTGTCCAGCGATGAACGTGCACATGTATGAGCACCCGACCGTGCGCGCGAATCTGGCGCAGCTTCGCGACGCGGGACACACGATCCTCGAGCCTGACACCGGCTTCCTGGCATGTGGCTACACCGGCGCCGGGCGACTTGCAGATCCGGAAATCATCCTCGAAGAGGTCGAGGTTCTCATCGCGCCGCGCGATCTTCGAGACGTTCGCGTGGTGGTGAGCGCGGGACCAACGTGGGAGGCACTCGATCCGGTACGCCACCTCGCGAATCGCTCGTCCGGAAAAATGGGATACGCGATTGCGCGCGTCGCACGCCGGCACGGTGCGCAGGTGACGCTGGTCAGCGGCCCCACATCGCTGGACGGCCCACGTGGCATCGAGCTCGTCCCGGTCGTGAGCGCCCGTGAGATGGAAACTGCCGTGCTGCGACACGCCGCGACCGCCGACGTGGTCATCATGGCGGCCGCCGTCGGGGATTTCCGTCCGTCGGACGCCTCCCGTCACAAGATCAAACGGGGCCGGAGCGACCTCGACCTTCGCCTGGTGCCGAATCCCGACATCCTCGCCAAGCTGGGCTCATTGGCGGGCGCTCGCCTGCTCGTCGGATTCGCGGCGGAGACACGCGACCTCGTCGCCAACGCGCGCCGGAAGCTGCAAGCCAAGGGCGTGCATCTGATGGTTGCGAACGACGTGACGGCGGAGGGCGCCGGATTCGACGTCGACACCAACATCGTCACCTTGATCGACCGCAGCGGCCGCGTCGAGCGGCTCGAGAAGATGAGCAAGGAAGACGTCGCGGAGAACATCGTCGGGCGAGTTGCCGACATGCGCATCGTCCGCCGCGAGGTCGCGGCCACGCCGACGCGACGGCTACCGCGCCGCCGCTGACGCGGTGAGCATTCGTCTCGTGCTCACGCCCCGCAAACGTGGGTTTTGAGCTCGGGAACGACCTTGGCGAGGATGGCGTCGTGCAGCGAGGGCGTCAGCTGCCGTCGCCGCCGCAGGAGGCGTAAGCGTTTGCGGATGAGCTCCGCCCGCTCGAGATGCTCCTTCCCCGTCGGATCGAGCCGACAGCATGCCGCGTCGTTGCCGTGCGAGAGGACGTCGAGTGCCGCGTTACTACAGACATTGTCGTAACGATCGACCTCTTCGGGAGTGAGCACATACTGCGAACGCGTGCCGAGCCGCTGCATGAGCCGTCGCCACTGCTCCACCCGATGCAGCGCCATGACGGAGTTGAAAATGCGCTTGTTCGTCCGGAACGAGAACAACGTACGCTCGACCGTCCGCTCCATCAGGTCGTCGCAATCCGGGTACGGGCGGCTTACGACGTCCCGCAGCCGCTTCCAATCGTCCGGCGGTTGCTCGGCATCGAAACGCGCCTCCCAGTAGACATGCTTCAACGTGCGCGCCCGAAAGCTGACGATCAGCTGAAGCGGCACGAAGTAGTTGTGCGAGTACGTGTCGGCCGCCAGGTGGGTGAGATAGCCGTACGCGAACGCGCGTTCGGAATCGGTGCGCGCCCCATCGAGGACCTGCCATCCGACGTTCCACGAGTGGCAATGATACCGGAGGTCGCGCGTGAACTTCTTCGCCTGGATGATGTCCGCACCGACGCATCCATAGAGATAGGTCTCAGGGAACGCCCGGAGAATTTCTTGAAGCGCCGCGGGCAAGCTGTTAAGCGACCCGAGCACCGTCGCGCCGTGAATCAGATGGGTCACCGGGCCCCAGGCGATCGCCTCATCCGGCATGAGGACGAGCATGAGCACTCCGACGAGCGAAACCAGCGCCAACATCGCGGCTAGAGTACTCTCCGCCGGTAGCCCCCACAACCAGCAACCTGCTCGCCAGCAGCCCGCTCGAGAGACGTGACGACGGACGAACGGCAACAGCTTCTGGCGCTTGTCCGCGCGACGCGCGCCGAGCTGGAATCCTGGCGAGCGACCGCGCTCGAAATGATTCCCACACAGGCGATTGCCACGCACGAGATCCCTTCGACGTCGGCAGCCTCCTCCAACGAGACGTCGGAAGCGACGAATCCCACGTTCACGACAGCGCCGACGCCCTCACCGACCGTGTCCGAGATCGCACCGATCAGCCCATCGTCCGCCGCGATCGACATCGAGTCGCTCACTCACCCAGGAGTGCGGGAGGCTCGCACCCTCGATGATCTTCGCGCAGTCCTCGGCGACTGTCAGCGCTGCAAACTCGCCCCGCATCGCACCACGCTGGTGTACGGAGTCGGCAACCCGAACGCCGACCTCGTCTTCGTCGGCGAAGCGCCGGGCCACGACGAGGACGTCCGTGGTGAGCCCTTCGTCGGCGCGGCGGGTCAGCTGCTGACCGAGATCATCGTCAAGGGCATGAAGATTCGCCGTGAGGACGTCTACATCGCCAACATCATCAAGTGCCGTCCGCCGCAGAACCGCAATCCGGAGCCGGACGAGATCGCGGCGTGCGAGCCGTTCCTGAAGCAGCAGCTCGAGATCCTGAAGCCGAAGGCGATCGTCGCACTCGGGAAGTTCGCGGCGCAGTGTCTCCTGAAGACGCGGACGCCGATCTCGCGCCTACGCGGCGAGTGGACGACGTACCAGGGTGTGCCCCTGATGCCGACGTTCCACCCCGCGTACCTCCTGCGCAACCCTTCGGACAAACGGCTCGTGTGGCGCGACATCCAGCAAGTGATGACCCTATTGGGATTGCGCTGACGAATCTCGGCCCCACGGCACCGGCCGGAAACCTCAATACGACCGCCGCGTTGACTGCTTCGAGACTTCCGGGCTACACGACCCGTTCCGCTCATGGATCTCGGCGTTCTCGACTACGCGCTCGATCCCGCACTGATTGCCCAAGAGCCCCTCGAAGCCCGCGACGCCAGCCGGATGATGGTGGTGGAGCGCGCGATGGGCTCGCGCACCCATGCGGCCGTCCGCGATCTCGGTTCATGGCTTCACCCCGGCGACGTGCTTGTGGCGAACGACGCGGAGGTCATGGCCGCCCGCCTGCACGGCTCGCGTCCAACGGGCGGCGCCATCGAAGTGCTCCTCGTCGAGCCGCTCGACGGGGAGAACACTTGGCGCTGCATCGCACGTGGCGCCGGCAAGATACCCGCAGGCGAGGTGATTCACTTCGGTACGGTCCTTCGCGGTGTCTGGGGCGAACGGACGAACGACGTCTATCGATCGATCCGCCTCGAGTGCGACGGTGATGTCACGTCGGCCCTGGAGCAAGTGGGAGAGCTCCCGCTTCCGCCCTACATCCACCGCCCGAATGGCCCGTCACACCAAGACCGAGCGCGATATCAGACCATGTTCGCGCGGAATCGCGGCGCCATCGCGGCCCCGACCGCCGGCCTGCACTTCACGCCCGAGCTGATGCAAAGCCTGGTCACTCGTGGCGTGACTGCCGTCACACTCACCTTGTTGGTGGGCCCGGCGACCTTCCTTCCGGTTCGAACGACTCTCGCCGAGCATGCGGTGCCCGCCGAGCGCTACTCGATCCCCGCCGCGACGGCGGCGGCCATCACGCGGGCCCGCGCCGGGGGTCATCGTGTCATCGCGGTCGGCACGACCTCGGCGCGCGCGCTCGAAAGCGTCGCGGCCGAGGACGGCGCCGTGCGCGCGGCCGAAGGCCGGACGGATCTCGTGATCGCCCCCGGCCACGCCTTCCGCGCGGTCGATGCCTTGCTGACCAACTTCCACCTGCCACGCTCGAGCCTGCTCGCCCTCGTCGCAGCGTTCGCCGGTATCGAGCTCACGCTCGCGGCGTACCGCGAGGCCGTCTCCGACGGCTACCGGTTCTACAGCTACGGCGACGCGATGCTGATCCTGTGAGTATCTTCGAGCTCATCCACGAGGACGCCGGATCGGCGGCGCGCCGCGGACGGCTGAATCTCACACACGGCTCCGTCGAGACGCCCGCGTTCATGCCAGTCGCCACGCACGGGAGCATCAAAGGACTCACACCGCCACAAATTCGGGAAACCGGGGCGCAGATGATCCTCTCCAATGCGTACCATTTGTGGCTTCGCCCCGGATGCGACGTGGTCGAAACGGCAGGTGGGCTCCACCGCTTCATGGGTTGGGACGGCCCGATCCTGACCGACAGCGGGGGGTACCAGATCTTCTCGCTCGCGGCGCTCGCGCGCGTCACGGACGACGGTGTCACCTTCCGCTCCCACATCGACGGGAGCGCGCACGCGCTGACGCCCGAGGACGTCATCCGAGCCCAGGAACGCCTCGGGCCGGACGTCGCCATGATCCTCGACGAGTGCCCCCCCGGAGACGCAGATCGGGCGACGGTGACGGCGGCGACGGAGCGGACGGCACAATGGGCGAGGCGCGCGGCCGCGGCCCGTCGGCGGGGTGATCAGGCGGTCTTCGGAATCATTCAAGGCGGGACTCACCTCGACCTGCGCCTCGAAAGCGTACGAACCATCGTCGACATCGGCTTCGACGGCTACGCGCTCGGCGGCCTCTCCGTCGGCGAGCCGAGACCCGACACCTGGCGCGTGGCGTCCGCAACAGCGCCGCACCTCCCGCGCAACCAGCCGCGCTACTTCATGGGCGCTGGGACGCCGCGCGACATCATCGAGCTGGTCGGTGGAGGCATCGACCTCTTCGATTGCGTCCTCCCCACCCGGCTCGCCCGCAACGGTACGCTCTTCACCAGCCAGGGATCGGTCGTGATCCGGCACGCGGCGCACGTGGCGGACCCGCGGCCGCTCGATCCCGAGTGCGGGTGCTATACCTGCACCCACTTCAGCCGGGCGTATCTCCGCCATCTCGTCATGGCGCGCGAGCCCCTTGCCGTCACGCTCAACACCCTGCACAACGTCACGTACTATCAAAACCTCATGGCGCGGATCCGCGAAGCCATCACCAACGACCGCTTCGCCGACCTCGCCTCGACCGTAACGACGACCTCGCTCGGCGAGGAGGGGGCATCATGTCCGGCATAGCGTGGGCGCAAGGCGCGGGTGGAGCAGCGGCGGGGCCGGGGCCCCTCGTGAACCTCATGCCGATCGCCCTGATGTTCGTCATCTTGTACTTCCTCATGATCCGTCCCCAGCAAAAGCGGGCGCGCGAGCATGAGACCATGGTGCAGAACCTGAAGCGGGGCGACGACATCGTCACGACCGGTGGCATCCATGGCCGCATTCAAACGATCGCCGACAAGATCCTCACGGTCGAGATCGCCCCGAACGTCCGCATCCGCTTGGACCGCGAGCAGGTCGCAAGCGTCGGGCGCGCTACACGCAACGAAGATCGCGAGAAGGACAAGGAGAAAGCATGAAGCTCGGTTATCGCGTCGCATTGGTCCTCGTGTTGCTGCTCATCAGCAGCGTGTACCTCTTGCCCGTCGTGACGACCGTCCCGGGCTGGTGGCCGTCGGTCCTCCCGCGCGAAGCCCTGCGGCTCGGCCTCGACCTCCAAGGCGGTATCCATCTCATCCTCCAGGTCGAGGGTGAGAAGGCGGTCGAAACGGCCCTCAACGGAACGATGGAAGATCTCAAGCGTGAGCTCAGCACGGCGCAGATCCCGACCAGCAAGCTCGAGCGAAGCGGCAAGCGTCTCCACATCCAGCTCCGCGACGTCAGCAAGAGCAGCGCGCTGTCGGAACTCCTGAAGAACCAGTTTCCCGTGCTGGTGTCCGCGTCGGACTCCAACGCCCAACCAGGCGACATGGTTTACGGCTTCGATGATCGAGAGGAACGTCGCATCCGCGAGTTCGCGGTCGACCAGTCAATCGAGACCATCCGGAACCGGATCGACCAGTTCGGCGTCCGGGAGCCCGTCATCCAACGCAGCGGAAGCGACGGAATCCTGGTGCAGCTTCCCGGCATCCAGGATCCGCAACGCGCGAAGGACCTGATCGGCAAGACCGCCGTCCTGGAGTTCAAGCTCGTCTCCACCGGAGCCGACCCGACGAAACCGCAAGCAGGGACCGAGGTGCTTCCAGGTGAAGAGCGCGATCCCGTGACGGGGCAAATGAACAGCAAGGTGACCTATACCCTCGAGCGGAAGACGTTGATGACCGGCGAGGTGATCGCCGACGCGCGTGTGCGTCCGGCTACGCAGATGGAAGGGCCGTACGTGGAGCTCGTGCTCAACAGCCGAGGGTCCAAGCTCTTCGAAGAGTTGACCGCGGCAAATGTGAACAGGCAGCTCGCCATCGTGCTGGACGGCAAAGTGAAGTCGGCACCCGTGATCCGCGAGCGCATCGGCGGTGGTCGCGCTTCAATCACTGGCAACTTCGATCTTCGCGAGGCACGTGACCTTGCGATCGTGCTGCGTGCCGGCGCGCTGCCGGCGCCCGTGACGCTCGCTGAAGAGCGCACCGTCGGCCCGACGCTCGGCCGCGACTCGATTCAGCAGGGGATGATCTCGTTCGCAGTCGGCGGCGCGCTCGTCATCCTCTTCATGCTCATTTACTACCGGGGGGCCGGCTTGCTCGCCGACCTCGCGCTGGTGCTGAACGTCGTCTTCATTCTCGCGGCGCTTGCGGCGCTCGAAGCGACGGTCACCTTGCCGGGCATCGCGGGCCTCGTCCTGACGCTCGGCATGGCCGTCGACGCCAACGTGCTCATCAACGAGCGCATCCGTGAAGAGCTGAGACTCGGCAAGACCGTGCGCGCGGCGATCGAGGCCGGCTATGACCGCGCGCTACCCGCCATCCTCGACTCCAACATCACGACCTTTCTCTCCGGTCTGATCCTTTTTCAGTTCGGCTCGGGTCCCGTGAAAGGCTTCGCTGTCACGCTCTGCATCGGCATCATCACGTCGGTCTTCACGGCCGTGATCTGCACACGGATCGTCTATGACTTCATGCTGAGCCGGCGCCGGATGGAGCACATCAGCATCTGACACCCATCGCAAGTATCCAGAAATCCATGTGTTTCCTCGCAAGTGCCGCGAGAGGCCCCTGGCCGGTCGCCTTGACCTGTTTTTTGCGAGCGTGGTATGCAGCGCCCATCCAATCCATCGGAGCGCGCGCACTCGATGCTCGACCGGGACGACATCTACCTGAACAGCAAAGAGGTGGCGCAGATACTCGACGTCAGCCCCGATACCGTCAACGAGTTCGCACGCAAGCATCTGTTGCCCGCGTTCAAACAGGGGAGGCAGTGGCGGTTCCGGAAGCGGGACATCGTGTCCTTCAAGCGGCAGCTTCGGGGCGCAACAGCCGCCTGATCAGGAAAACGTTCGTTCGAGTGGGGTCGACGGATCGACGGCGAAGGGTTTGGACCCCTTCGTCCCGGTAGTTTTCGCCAAGGGGGGCCCATGGCCGTTCAGCGCAGCGAGGTGCATAGCGGAGCATCGGATCCGCACCGGAGCAAGATCTACGCAGAGTTCTCACACCTCTACGACAAGATCTTCCAACGCATCTTTTTTCCGCGCATCGAGCGGGTCATCAAGTCCCTCCACATCGAGCCTGGCGCGCGCGTCCTCGAGGTGGGCGTGGGAACGGGGCTTTCCCTGAGCGCGTATCCTCCGCACTGCGACGTCGTCGGCATCGACCTCGCGCAGGACATGCTCGACCAGGCGAACGACAAGATCCGCGAGCAGGGATGGCGACACATCTCGCTTCGCCAGATGGACGCGCTGAACCTGACGTTCCCCGACGACAGTTTCGACTACGTGATGGCCTTCCACGTGGTGAGCGTGGTCCCCGATGCGACAAGGCTGCTCGACGAGGCCCGCCGGGTCCTCCGGCCGAACGGCACTCTCGTCGTCATCAATCACTTCCGCAGCGAGCGACCGATCATCGGATCTCTGGTCGAAATGGCTGATCCGGTCACCCGGAAGCTCGGGTGGCGCACGACGCTCCGACTCGTCGACATGTTCAACGGCGCTCCGGTCACCATCGAGCAGCAGTTCAAGACCTCTCCGCGATCGTTGTTCACGGTCGTGGTCGCGCGCAATCAGAAGGAAATGCGCGCGACAGGCTGAAGCTCCGTCGGGCCTGTTGATAACCTGTTGATTCTTCCCCTCGTGTAGAATCAACAACTTGAGCGGTGGCTGTCCACATGAGGGTCGCCAAGCCGAAGGAACTCCGGTTTCTCAAGTGTAAATCTCAGGCCTGACTAGGGAAAATTCCCTACAGCCATCACCACTCGTCCGGACGTGACTCAGGGCGGCGCAACGGAATCGGCGAAGAGGACAGGTCCCCGGCCGGGGTGTTGATAACTCCCAGGGAGCCGGCACGCGCGCTGACGCAGAGAGTGCCCCCGCCCAGAATCGAACTGGGACTTAGGGTTCCGGAGACCCTCGTGATGTCCTTTTCACTACGGGGGCGGGCGGACCGTCGGTACCATGCGGTCCGGAGAGGGTCAACGCGACTGTCAGATTCCGAACGCTTCGATGAGGTGCTCCGTCGCGTAGTAGAGCAACACGCCCACGAAGACCATCACCGCCACACGGCCACGACCACTACGATTGACCTCGGGAATCAGATCCGAGGCTGCAACGTAGAGCGTGACACCGGCCGAGAACGCCAATCCCTCACCCACATAGTCGCGGAACGGAAACATCGCGACCGCACCGGCGAGTCCGGCGGCACCCACTGCGACCGATGACAACAAGGCGGTTACGCGTGACGCACCCCCCGCCAGCATGATCGATGCGATGGTGAAACCCTCGGGCGCCTTGTGAAGAAGGATCGCGACAAACAGCAGCAGTCCGAGGCGCGGGCTGATCTCGAACCCCGACGCGACCGAGATCCCGTCGAAGAGACTATGGATGGAGAGCCCTACGAGGGCCGACACCCCGACACCGACACCGACGTGCTCGGGATGGGTTTCTTCTCCGAAGTGAAAGTGACGGACGACCGTATGCTCGACCAGGTGGATCAAAAGATACCCGGCGAGAATGAGCACCGGCGCGTTGGACGTCATCTCCGCGCTCACCGGCATCATCTCGAGGACGGCCGCCGCGAGCATGAACCCACCACCGAGCGCGACGAAATAGTTGAGAAGCGCTGCGTCCCACCGTCGCCGCAAGGTCACCACCAGGCCGCCGAGCGCCGTCGCCGCAGCCGTCATGGCGATGAAGGCGAGGGACACCCAAAACGAGGCACCGGTGGGTTCTTCAGGAGTCACGAAGGTCCCGTGCAACGTCGTTGGAGAGAATCGCGACGCGCCTCAGATCCGCACCGGTGGAGCATCGAGGCGAGCGCGCAAAACCTCGATCATCTCGGCGTGGAGATGCCCGTTGCTCGCCAACGTTTGAAGACCGAAGAGATCGAATGGCTCCCCACGAAAATCGCTGACCCGTCCGCGCGATTCCTGGGTCACGAGGACGCCCGCAGCCGTATCCCAGGGCCGCAGCTTCCATTCCCAGAATGCGTCGAGCCGGCCGCAGGCCACGTAGCAAAGGTCGAGGGCCGCTGAGCCGTTCCGGCGAACGCCCTGCGTCCGCCGCACGAAGTCCGCGAAGAACCCGATGTAGCTCTCGAGTTGCTCACGACGATCGTAGGGAAAGCCCGTCGCGACGAGCGCATGATCGAGTGCCAGCACCTCCGACACCCCAATCGGATCGCCGTTCAACGTCGCCCCGCGTCCACGCTCGGCGACGAACGTCTCGTCGCGCACGGGATCGTGCACGATACCGAACAGCAGCTGCTCACCGAGGCCCAACGCGAGGGACACTGCGAACTGCGGGTACGCGTGCGCGAAGTTCGTCGTCCCGTCCAGCGGATCCAAGTACCAGCAGTGCCGATCCGCAGGCGGAGCCGCCAACGCCGAAAGCTCGCTCGACTCTTCAGCGATGATCAAATGCTCCGGAAACGCATGCTGGAGTCGAGCGACGATCGCCGCTTCGATGGCGCGATCCGTTTCCGTGACGATATCGACGGCGCCCTTGTGCTGCACCGCTTTCGCCTCGCGCCAGGTGGCTCGCAGCATCGCGCTCGCCTCGTCCACCGCGGCGCGCGCGACGCGCTCGAACGCCTCCATGCGCGCGAGCTTCTGTCACATTGACCCCTGCAGTTCAAGGTGAAACCATGCGCGAGATCGTTCCCGACGATGCAGACCGGGCCTTCCGCAGTCACCGCGCATTGCTTGTCCCCCGCGAAGGTCAACCTGTGCTTGCGCATCGTCGGACGCCGAGCCGACGGCTATCACTTGCTCGATTCCATCTTTGCGGCGATCGACTTCTGCGATCGCATCGACGTCCGCGTGACCGACGTCCGCCCGGACCGTGACGTGCGCGTGCAGATTCGTTGCGATCGGCGGGACGTGCCGAGCGATGCGACCAATCTCGCGGCGCGCGCCGCCTCGATGCTGCTCGCGGAATGTGGACTCGGCGGCGATGTCGACCTGTCGATCGCCAAGCGCATCCCGCCGGGTGCCGGTCTCGGCGGCGGGAGCAGCAACGCCGCGACCGTCCTCAACGTCATGAACGAGCACCTCCGACTCGCCGTCGCTCCGACACGTCTCCACGCGCTCGCCCTGGCGCTCGGCGCGGACGTTCCCTTTTTCCTGACCGGAGGGTGCGCGCGGGTCCGCGGGATCGGCGAGCGCATCGAGCCGATACGCGGCTGGCCGGGGCGGGCACTCGTCATCGCACTTCCGCCGGTATCGGTCGCGACCTCCTGGGCGTTCCGGACCTACACTGCCGGCCTGTTTCCCGAGGCAGACGAGGCACTCCGCATGGCGAGCCAGGAGGCCCCCGATCCCAGCCTTCTGCGAAACGATCTGGAGACTGTGGTCCTCCCGAACCATCCGGAAATCGCACGCCTGAAGGCCAGCCTGGTCGCGAGCGGTGCCGCGGGTGCCGTAATGTCGGGAAGCGGCTCCGCCGTCGTCGGCCTCGTAACCGACGGGCAGTCGGCTGACGCCGTCGCCTCCGCCTTGCGGACCCGCCATCCCGAGGCCGGCATCCACGTCGCCCGCATCCTCGCCGCCAACGACATTCCGTCGGTTGACCCCACGGCGTCTTACGCCTAGTATTCGCCGCTTTCCGTTCCGCACTGCGCCGACCGAACGATCACGGACGACATGTCACGAAGTGTGAGAATGGATGCATGTCGATGGGCGGTCGCCAAGCGGTAAGGCCCCGGTCTTTGGATCCGGTATACGAAGGTTCGAATCCTTCCCGCCCAGCTATCGAGGACGAAAGACGCTGAATGGCACTCCGCGCAAAAGACGAGGTCATCATCTTCGCCGGCAGCTCGAACCCGAAGCTGGCGCGAGAGATCGCCCACTACCTCAGCACCGACCTCGCGAGCGCCGAGCTCGGTAGCTTCAGTGACGGCGAGACACAGGTCGAGGTGACGGAGAACGTGCGTGGGGGCGACGTGTTCGTCATCCAGTCGACGTCCCCGCCGGCCAACAACCACCTCATGGAGCTGCTGCTCACACTCGATGCGCTGAAGCGCGCATCGGCCGGTCGCATCACCGCCGTGGTTCCGTACTACGGATACGCGCGCCAGGATCGAAAGGTCTCTCCGCGTGTCCCGATAAGCGCCAAGCTCGTGGCCGACCTGATGACGACAGCCGGCGCGGCGCGCGTCCTCACCATGGATCTCCACGCCGGTCAGATCCAGGGGTTTTTCAACATCCCCGTCGACAACGTGTACGCGACGCCGGTGCTGCTCGCGTACATCCGGCAGCAGGTCAAGGACGGCGAAGCGCTGACGGTGGTGTCGCCGGACGCCGGTGGCGTCGAACGCGCGCGCGCGTTCGCGAAGCGCTTGAACGCCAACCTCGCCATCATCGACAAACGGCGCGCCGCGGCCAACGAGGTCGCGGAGATGAAGATCATCGGCGAGGTCACCGGCCGGATCGCCGTCATCATCGACGACATCGTCGACACCGCCGGAACGATCTGCGCGGCCGCAGACGCCATCCGCGCGGCCGGCGCCCAGGAAGTCATCGCGTGCTGCACGCACGCGGTCCTGTCGGGACGTGCCGTTGAACGGCTCAAGACCTCGTCCCTGAAACGCCTCGTCGTCACCGACACCATTCCGCTGCACGAACAGGCACGGGGACTTCCGAACGTCCACGTCCTGTCCGTCGCGCACCTGATCGGCGAGGCGATTCGCCGCATCCACAACGAAGAATCGATCAGCTCGCTGTTCATCTAGCCGGGCTCGGGAGGAAGACATGGAAGAGATCACTCTTGGCGTCGAGACGCGCGAGGAACGTGGAAAGGGCGCGGCGCGCCGACTTCGTCGTACCGGCAAAGTTCCCGGGATCTTCTACGGACCCAAGAGCACGGCGATGCCGATCGCCGTCGATCGCAAGGACTTCTCGGCACATGTGGCGAACCTCGAGGGTTCGCACCTGATCCGCTTCGAGTCCGCAGCAGCCGATCTCCAGAAGCGCGTCGCGCTCGTGCGCGAGGTGCAGCACCATCCCGTCACGGGCGGGATCCTGCACGTGGACTTCTACGAGGTCGATCTGACCCAGCGCTTGCAGGTCACCGTACCGCTGCACTTCGTCGGCAGGGCAAAGGGCGTCGTCGCGGAAGGCGGCATTTTGCAACCGATCCTGCGCGAAATGCAGGTCGAGTGTCTTCCGACCGACATTCCGCAATTCATCGAGGTCGACGTGACCCCGCTCGACATTCACGACGTCATTCACCTCGCCGACGTTCCCATGCCGCCCAACGTCACCGCGGTCGTCGAAACGAACGAGGCGGTCGTGACCGTACAGCCGCCGACGGTCGAGGAAGTGAAGGCCGCAGCCGCCGAAGGCGCAGAGGGCGCCGCGGCTCCGGCGGCCGCCGAGGGCAAGGACGCGAAGGAGTCCGGCAAGGGCTCCTGATGCCCGAGGGCGTGCGGTAGCCCATGAAGCTCATCGTCGGTCTCGGCAATCCTGGCTCTCGCTATCGCCTCACCCGGCATAATCTCGGCTTCATGGTCGTGGACGCGCTGGCCGATCGCTGGCGGATCTCCGTGGGCGGCAAGCGCCACGAGGCCGAGCTGGGGACCGGCGAGGTGGCATCCGTTCGAGTCGTCCTCGCCAAACCGCAGACCTTCATGAACGCGAGCGGCGAGTCCATCGCCAAGCTACGGCGCCTGCATCGCCTCGATCCTTCCGACATTCTCGCGATTTATGACGACCTCGACTTGCCGCTCGGGCGTATCCGCCTCCGCGCGGAAGGCGGAGCGGGCGGCCACAACGGCGTCGCGTCCCTGATCAGCGTGCTCGGGAAAGGCTTCCCCCGCTTGCGGGTCGGGATCGGCCGGCCACCGGGCGGCGCGGACCCTGTCGGTTACGTACTGGAGCCGTTCGAGCCCAGTGAACGCACGGCGGTCGACGAGTCGATCGCCCGGGCCGCCGACGGCGTCGAGTCCTGGCTCACGCACGGCCTCGAGGCGACGATGAACCTCGTGAATCGTCGTGACGCTGTCCGTGCGTGAAGACTGGCAATCCATGCGGCGTTGCGCTACAGAGCGGGATTCGACAAAGGAGGCATGGTGAACGACGAGCACCGAAAGCGCCGCTACGAGACGATGATCGTCCTTCGGGTCGATCTGCAAGAAGCAGGCGTCAAAGAGCAGGCCGAGCGCATCCGGAAAGTCCTCGAGGCACAAGGTGCTACGATCGCCGGGATCCACGAGTGGGGTCTCCGCGAGCTCGCGTACATCATCCAGAAGGAACGACGCGGTTACTACTTGCTCGCCGAATACTCCGCGCAGGCCGCGGCGGTCGCCGAGCTCGAGCGTACCCTCAAGTTGTCCGATGCCGTCCTTCGCTACGTTTCCATTCGCCAAGACGACGATGCTCCGCCTGTCGTTCCGCCGGGACGCGAGTTCGAGACGAGCGCGCGCCAGGACGACGTCACCGACGACGACGAGGTCGCCCCGGTCGACGCAGAAGCGGCCGACGTCGAGTGATCCATTCCAACAAGAAGGTGAGCTGAGCATGCCCGGAAGAGCAGGGGGAAGAAGCGGCGGGACGCGTGGGCGCCCCCGTGGACGTGACGATCGTGGGCCGCGCGGGCGCCGCCCAGGTCGTCGCAAGGTTTGTCGGTTCTGCGCGGAGAAGGGTCTGCGCATCGACTACAAGGACACGCGGGTTCTCGGGAACTTCATCACCGACCGCGGCAAAATCATCCCGAGCCGGATCACGGGCAACTGCGCGCGTCACCAGCGCCGGTTGACCACGGCCATCAAGCAAGCCCGCAGCGTGGCGCTCCTGCCGTTCGCGGCGGTGATGTAAGAGGTCGACGTGCAAGTCATCCTACGCGAAGAGCTTCCGAACCTCGGCACGATCGGCGACGTCGTGAAGGTCAAGCCGGGCTACGCGCGCAATTACCTTCTGCCGCGAGGCCTCGCCGTCGAGGCGAGCGTTCGCAACCTGCACGAGCTCGAGCACCAGAAGCGTGTCATCGCCGACAAGCGCCTGCGCGAGCAGAAGTCCGCAGCGGCAGTGGCGGACAAACTGGGTGGCGTGAAGCTCGAATTCGAAGTGCGCGCGGGCGAGGACGGCAAGCTGTTCGGATCCGTCACCAACCAGGACATTCACCGTCGACTCGAGGAGCGCGGCTTCACCATCGATCGCCGACGCATCCTCCTCGACGAGCCGATCAAGAGCCTGGGTTCGCACGACGTCGCAGTGCACGTGGGACCTGACACGCGCGCGACCATCAAGGTCGAGGTCACGGCGCTCGCGGAGTAGCCGACGATCCGCGACATCCATCGGGGTCGCGTCGTCCACCTGACGATCGAGGAGGTCACCCTCCCGAACGGCCACGTCATGCCGCTCGAGATCGTGCGTCACCCAGGGGCGGCGGCAGTCGTCCCGATGGACGAGCGGGGCAACGTAACCCTGATCCGCCAGTACCGTCATGCGGTGGGCGGCTACCTCTGGGAGATCCCGGCGGGGAAGCTCGAGGCCGACGAAGCACCGCTCACCTGCGCGGCCCGGGAACTCGCCGAAGAAGTCGGGCTCGAAGCAACGGCGCTCGAGCCGATCGGATCGGTCGTCACGTGCCCCGGTTTCTGCGACGAGGTGATCCACCTTTTCCTCGCCACGGGCTTGCGCCGTGTTCCCGTGCAACGCGGCGTCGACGAAGTGATCGAGTCCGTGAGCGCCGTGCCCCTGGCGTCTGCGCTCGCGATGATCCGCAGCGGCGAGATCCGCGACGGGAAGACCATCGCGGGGCTCGTGCAGACGAGTCTCCGGAACGACCCAGCCGGATCAAGCGCCGCGTAGCCGGAGCTCGAGACGGCCGTCGCTGCGTGAAGAAAGCAGCCCCGGCGCCCCGACCAGGTCTTCGGCTTCGAAAGCCCCGAAGACGTCCGGCGATGCCTCCATCAACGCCAGCGTGCGCCGTCCGTCCTCGCACCGGACGACGATGATGCCCTCGGACGGCGCGCCCTCGCGGTCGTGCAGCACCGTGTAGGTTTCGACGGTGCCACGGCCGGTCGTCTCGCGCACGAACTCGGGATGGGGCAGGGCATCGATCATCGGCTGCCGTTCCTTTGGCGACGGCCGCGCCCACGGACGTCCGGGCGGTGCGCTGCCGTACACCCCGACCGCGTGCTTGGTCAGATACCAGCCGAGGGCGGACACCAGCCCCAGCGCTCCCGGCCGCTCGCGGAGCCGTTCGACCATCGTGGCGACGGCGTGGAGTGCGTAGTTGTTACCCGCACCGCCGAAGTACGGCAGCCCTCCGGTTACCGTGAGCGGCCGGGTGCCGTCGGTCGGCAGACCCAACAGCCGCGCGCCGAGCTGCACGGCGATCGGGAAGCAGCTGTAGAGATCCACGTGGCTCAGCGCCGACGAATCGATCGCCGCTTGCTCGAGCGCCTGGCGATACGCCTCCGCCATCCCCGGCGACGACGCGTAGTCGACACGATCCTTCACGTGCCAGATGTCGTTCGCCTCGCCGCCACCGTGAACGTAGACCCAACGCGACTCGGGAATCCCGAGTGCGCGGGCCTCCGCGACGTTCGTCACGACCACGGCAGCCGCCTGGTCGACGTCGATGACCGACGTCATGTACTTCGGGTACGGGTAGGCGACCATCCGATTGCCGGCGCCCGGCGTTCCGATCTGCCCCGCCGACTTCCCATCGCGGAACCACGCATTCGGATGCGTCACCGCGACCGCCGCGAGGCTCGCGCACAGCTCCGCCAGGCGGGCCTGGTGCGCCGCGGGAGCGCGCTGCTCGTGGGCGCGTAGGGCTACCTCGAAGAGAGGATAGATCTGCGTCGGCATCTGAAGCCCGTAGTTCCATTCGTCCTGGTGCGAGCCCTGACGATCGTCACCGACGGTCCGCGCACCACCACGCCCCCGCGACCACGCGAGCTCCACCCCCTGCCGCGCGGCGAGACGCAACGTGTGCAGCGCTTCACCTCCGGCTATCAGGGCCGCGCGGCATCGCCCCGCCGCGATGTCGTCCGCAGCGGAGTTGATCAGCCACTGCGGACCGTTGCCGCCGATCGCCGTGTAGAGCCGTTCGCCGGCCCGCAGCTGGAGGCGTTCGGCGAGACGTCGGGGAGGATCATCGTACGCGGCACCGGACAGCATGTTCACGACACGGACGGAGTCGACGCGGGCGGAAAGCCCGACACATTGAGCATCGGCGAACGCAAGACGCGCGGCCTCTTCGACGAGCGCCACCGGCTCGCGCTTGCGTGCGAGATCGTCGCTCTGCTCGGTGACCTGACCCACACCGACGATGATCGGGAGTTGGGCGTCCATCGCGGTCAGGTACCAGCGGACGTCATACCGCTCAACCGCGCCGGCGCGAGCAGGTTTGACTTCCCCGTGTGACGGGCCGTACTGTCGCGGCCGTCACCTGCCATGGATCTTCCCGGGTTCATTCCGATCTTTCCGCTTCCGAACGTGGTCCTCTTCCCGGAGGTTCCGCTCCCCTTGCACATCTTCGAACCGCGCTACTGCGCGATGGTGCGGGACGCGCTCGCCGGGTCGGGGCTGATCGGCATGGTCCTGCTGCGTGGAGATTGGCAGGAGGACTACCACGGTGCCCCTGAAACCTACCGGACCGGATGCGTCGGCAAGATCGTGGAAACGACACCGCTCCCGGAAGGCAAGTTCAACATCGTGCTCGCCGGCGTCCGAGAGTTCTCGATCCTGAGCGAGCAGCGCGAGCGCGCGTACCGCCAGGCGACGGTGGAGTGGCGTGAGGCGGCCGACACCGCTCCGCTCCCGAGCGACGTCCGCGGACGCCTCATCCAAATGATCGAACGATACGTCGGACGCTCCGGCGACGACCTCGCGCGTGATCTCCTCGGGGACGCCCGCCTCGACGACCGGACGTTGGTCAACTTCTTTTCGTTCTGGCTCGATTTCGGACCGATCGAGAAGCAGTGCCTCCTCGAAGCCGACGGGCCCGATCGCGCGCGCCGCCTCCTCGAAGTGCTCGAATTCCACCTCTACGCGAGTCCAGCCGCGCCAATCGAAGGCGGCGTCCGCCGCATGCACTGATGATCTTCGTCGAGCTGTTTCGCGCCGGTCTATGGCGATCGCTCGATGCCGAGAAGTTGCGGTTCTTTCTCGGACGCACCCCCAACACCCTATATCTTTCGCGCCGTCACCCTTTGATCTTCCGCCTCGACCCGATCCGGTTGCTGTTCTCGCGGCGCTACGCCCGCGGAGTCGTGGAGTGGCTACGCTATCGAGCCGACCTCTACGACGGGGTGCGGGGATAGCCTGGCGCGCGGTTGGTTCGAGGCCGCACCCTTGCTACGGTACCCGACCTGACCCCGCCCCCGATATGGGTCACCCGAGAGGAATGCATGCCGATCACCTACAAGCAGCTCATGGACGACGCCCGCCGGCTGGTGCCGGAGGTCAACGTCGAGGACGTCCGAGCCGGCGCCGACAAGTCCGGCGCCCCGACGCTCCTCGACGTCCGTGAAAAGGAAGAGTACCGCGACGGTCACCTGAAGGGCGCGATCTCGCTCCCGCGCGGCTTTCTCGAAATGCGCATCGAGGAAACGGTTCCCGACAAGACGGCGCCAATCATCGCGTACTGCGCCGGCGGTACCCGGTCACTGATCGCGGCACGCACGCTCAAGGAGATGGGCTACACGAACGTCGTCTCCATGACCGGCGGCTTCACCGCCTGGAAGAATGCCGGCATGCCGTTCGTGCAGGACCATCAGTTCACACCCGAGCAGTTGGGCCGCTACAGCCGCCACTTCCTCCTTCCCGAGGTCGGCGAGGCGGGGCAGGCGAAGCTCCTCGGAGCGAAGGTGCTGTTGCTCGGGGCCGGCGGCCTCGGGTCGCCGACGGCACTCTACCTCGCGGCCGCGGGCGTCGGCACGCTCGGCATCATCGACCACGACGTGGTCGATCTCTCGAACCTCCAGCGCCAGATCCTGCACTCGAACGACCGCATCGGCATGCCGAAGGTCGAATCGGCGCGCATCGCGATCAACGGCCTCAATCCCGACGTGAAGGTCATCGCGCACCAGGAACGCCTGAGCTCCGACAACGTCCTCGACGTCTTCAAGAACTACGACATCATCGTCGACGGCTGCGACAACTTCCCCACGCGCTACCTCGTGAACGACGCGTGCGTCATGCTCGGCAAGCCGAACGTGCACGGCAGCATCTTCCAATTCGAAGGCATGGCCTCGGTGTTCGATCCGCGTTCCGGCCCCTGCTACCGCTGCCTGTATCCCGAGCCACCACCGCCGGGCGCCGCGCCGAGCTGCGCCGAGGCTGGGGTCCTCGGAGTCCTTCCCGGCCTCGTCGGCTGCGTGCAGGCCCTCGAGACGATCAAGTTGATCCTCGGTGCCGGTCGGCCGCTCATCGGCCGCATGGTGCACTTCGACACCCTCAGCATGGAGATTCGCGTGAACAAGCTGCCGCGCGATCCGGAATGCCCCATGTGCGGGGAGCATCCCACCATCACCAAGCTGATCGACTACGAGGAGTTCTGCGGCCTCCGGAACCCCGGAGGGTCCGCGGGCACCCACGCCGCCGCCTGAACCCGCTCGAAACCGCGCCGAGGGCCTGGGCTTCGCCGCTCAGCCTTCGACGCGGACGTGCTGACGCACCAGCACCGTCAGTCCGTCCGGGTCATCGACGGTGCCCGCGAGCCGGCTCGCGATCTTCTCGGAGTCCGCCCGGTCGAAGATCCGCCGCACGCCGTCCAGGAGCTTCGCCATCGCCGCCGCGGGGAGCTTGGCCACGCTGACCGTCGGATCCCCGGGTACGTCGTAGAGCACCTCGAATGTCGCGGGATCGAGGCTCCACACGATCTCCTTGAACGACGCGACGAAGGCCGCGAGCTTTCGCTCCGGCGCGACGCCCGGGTAGAGCGCCTCGTCGAGCTGCCGTCGCAGGTCGTCGCTCGGGAGCTCGACCGCGACGCGATCCGTGACGAGGCGCCCCAGCCGAAGGCGATACTGCACGGGCGCCCCGACGTGCGAACGGCGGCCCTCGATCACTCCCGTGCGGTCTCCGCTGGACACCTCCCAGAGGGTCGCCGCGGTCGCGTCCCAGAGCGCGCCCGTGTGGCGCGGCCCCGACGGCGCCGGTCGGAGCGTCTCGAGCCGATGCCGCGCATGCCGCTTCAGGAAATCCATGCAATCGTCGCGCGGCGCCTCGGTCACCCCGTCGGGCGTCATCGAGTACACCGGCGTCCGATCCCACGGCGAGGGACGGAACACATCCTCGCAGTCGCGACAGTGAAGGAAGTGATCCGACCTCATGCCGACAACTGCACGTCCGCGTGCGCGGGCGAACCGATCTCGGGGCTCGCGGCCGCGCTCTCCGCGATCGGCGGAATCGAGACGACGAATTCCGTCCCGCCGCCGAGGGTGCTCTGCACGTCGATGTTCCCGCCGAGCGCGGCCACCATGCGCGTCAGGAGGCGGAGGCCGAGACCGATCCCGCGAAAGCGCTTGCGCGCCGTGGGATCCGCCTGCCGGAATCCCTCGAGCACCTCTTCGATCTCGTCGGGGCGCATGCCGATGCCGGTGTCACGAACGCGAATCTCGAGCGGCCCGTCGGGCTGCGCCGTCGCGTCGACCCGCACGGTGCCCTGCTCGGTGAACTTGAGACCGTTCAGCACCAGGATGTCGATGATCTTCGCGAGCTTCTCTTCGTCGGTGCGGATCGGCAGGCTCGACACGTCGCCGACCTCGAGACGGACGCCTTTTTCCTCGAAGGCAGGCCCGTGCCGGTCGCCGAGCCGCGCGAGCAGGACCTTCGCATCGAAGCTCCACACGGTGAGGGGGATCTCCCCGGCTTCGAGCGCGGCGAGAAAAAAGATGCCCTCCACGCAGCTCAAGAGCTCGTGCGAGTTCGCCTGGATGCGATCGAGCGCCGAACGCTGGTCGTTGGTCAACGTCGACCCGTGCTCCTCGAGCAGGATCGAGCTGTAGCCCATGATCGCCGAGAGCGGCGTCCGAAACTCGTGTGTGAGGTTCGCGAAGAACTCTTCCTTGATGTGACGCAGCCGTTGGAGATTGCGGCGCTTCTGGAGCGCGCGCTTGGTGGTCTCGAGGATCTCGAGCACGTCGAACGGCTTGGCCACGTACGAGAAGACCTTCAGGTTGATGCTCTCGACGGCGGTCTCGAGCGATCCGTACCCGGTGATGACGATGACCTCGATGTCGGGATCGTGCGCCTTGATCTTCGCGAGGAGCGGCATGCCCGAGAGACCGGGCATCCGGAGATCGAGCGACACGACGTCGATCGGCGTCGTCTTCAGGATCTCGAGCGCCGCTTCACCACGCTCGGCGCTATAGACCTGATAGTACGGCTTCAGGATCATCTTGAGCGCCAGCGAGGGGCCGGGCTCGTCCTCGATGATGAGGATGTTTCCTTGGGAGGCCATGTGGAGCCTCCAGGCAGCAGAATCCATGCCACGGAGCGTTTACGCGCGCCGTCGAGGAAAAGTCTCGGGAATCCTTGCGACAGGGGAGGGCAAACCCCTTGGACCTTCTGCTCGCGACGGTCAGGGTCCGCCGCTCCCCGTCCAAAAATGAACGCGCTGACGGTCTCAGTCGTCGGCTTGGATCCCGAGCTTGTCCATACGGTACTTGAGGATGCGGCGCGTGGTCCCGAGGAGGTCGGCGGCGCGCGTCTGATTGAACTCGACGTGCTCGAGCGCCGCCCGGATGATGTCGCGTTCGAACTCGTCGACGGCATCCGTGAGCGACTTCTCGCGCCGCAGCACCTGTTGTTGGATCGACGACGTCTCGACCCGACCGACCCGCACGTGCTCGGGCATGTCGTCGAGGCCGATCGGCTCGTGATCCGAAAGGACGAGGATGCGCTCGATCACGTTCTCGATCTCGCGGACGTTCCCGGGCCAGGGATAGCGGAGCAGCGCGTCGACGGCCTCGGGACTGATGCGCTTTTCCGGCATGCCGATCTGCTTCGATTTCGTGGTGATGAAGTGCTTGATCAGGAGCGGCAGGTCTTCGGGACGGTCGCGAAGCGGCGGCAGGTGCAGCGACACCACGTTCAGCCGGTAGTAGAGATCGGACCGGAAGCCGCCGTCGCGCATCGCCTGCTCGAGGTCGCGATTCGTCGCCGCGATGATGCGCACGTCGACGTGGATGCTCTGCTTCCCGCCGACGCGCATGAACTCGCCTTGCTCGATCACGCGGAGCAGCTTCGCCTGGAGCGCGGGCGCGAGCTCGCCGACCTCGTCCAGAAAGATCGTGCCCTGATCCGCGAGCTCGAACTGTCCGAGCTTCCGCTGCACCGCATCCGTGAACGAGCCGCGCTCGTGGCCGAAGAGCTCGCTCTCGAGAAGGTTCTCGGGAATCGCCGCGCAATTGAGCGTGACGAGCGCCTTGTCGGCCCGCGGGCTCTGATAGTGCAGCGCCTTCGCGATCAACTCCTTGCCCGTCCCGCTCTCGCCGGTGACGAGCACGGTGGTCTTCAAGGGGGCAACCATCCCGATCGTCCGGAAGATCTTCTGCATGCGGGGCGAGTTGCCGATGATGTTTTCCGGGTTGTAGCGCCGACCGACCTCCCAGCGCAGGTGCTCGAGCTCCGCGTCGCGGGCGGCGTCGCGCGTCGCCCGCTCGACGATGATGAGGAGCTCCTCGACGTCGAACGGTTTCGTCACGTAGTCGAACGCGCCGAGCTTCATCGCCGTGACCGCGGTCTTCACCGTCTTGGTGGCCGTGAGCATGAGCACCGGCACGCGCTGGTCCTGCTCTTTGATGCGCTCGAGCACGACGAGACCGTCGATGCCCGGCATCAAGACGTCCAGCAACACGAGATCGGGCTGCACCTGCGGGAGCATGTCCAATGCCTCCTCGCCCGACGACGCGAGCACCGCCTCGTACTGCTCCTTCAACACCATCCGCAGCGACTCGCGGACTCCCGGCTCGTCGTCGACGATCAGCACTCGGCGTTTTTCCATCGTTCTCCCCATCCTCCCATCAGTTGCGCTGCGGCCATTCGACTCGAATCACCGTGGACTCCGCGTCGCCCTTGCGGACCGCCAGCGTCGCGCCGTTGCGGGCGAGGAGCGTGGACGCGAGTGCCCACATGAGCGGCGGCGTCTCGCCGTCACCCGCGGCGGGTTCCACCCATGCCGCCAATCGGGCCGCGACCGACGCCTCGGTCCGAACCTGCAACTCGACGCCGCGCTCGGCACCGCGCACCTTGAGCACGGTATGCGCGCTGAGATCCGGCACGAGCCCGCGACACAAGCTCCGAAACGCGAACAGCACCTGCGCCTCGTCCGCGTCGATCGGCACCGTGCCGACCCCGTTGCGCTCGACGTCGACGTGGCGACGTTGCAGCTCGCCGGCGTATTCGGCGAGCGCCCGGTCCAGGAGCTGCTGGACGTCGACGGCGCGCAGGGCCGGCGCCCGAAAGCGGGCGAAGTCGAGAAGCGTCTCCAACAGCTCGTCCATGCGCCCGATCGCCTCGGTCGTGAGGCCGGCGAAGCGAGCGCGGACCTCGGGATCGGCGAGGACGCTGTCGAGATGCTGCGCGAACGTCTTGATGGTGACCATCGGATTCCGGAGCTCGTGCGCGAGCTCACCGAGCACGACCTCGAGGTCGAGCGCGGCCAACCCGTCACCGGCCGGCGCAGGAGCATGGACCGGGGCCGCCGGCACGACCGGCACCGCCGTCACGCGCGGCGTCGATTCGGGCAGGAAGAGGATCTGTTCCGCCTCGACGAGCGACGGGCGCTGCACGACCAGCGTCCGCGCGATCACGGCCTCCAGCTCGACCACGTTTCCGAACCACAGATATTGCTGAAGTCGCTCGATCGCCGCGGGCCGGAACGTCACCGGCTCGAGCCGGTAGCGAGCGCAGAGGTCGCGCGCCAGAAGATCCACCAGCGCCGGTACGTCCTCCGGACGCTCGCGGAGCGGCGTCAGACGGATCGGCACCGTGGTGACGGCATAGGCGAGCTCTCCCGCGAAGCGCCCATCGGCCACCGCATCCGCGAGGTCACGCGCGTACCCGACCACGACGTGCGCGCCGTCGTCCTCGGCATTCGCGCCTTCGATCAACAGCGCCACGTCGGACTGCACGAGTCGGTCGGCTTCGTCGAGGTTCGCGACGAAGACCGTCGCGCCGCTCGCGCCGCCGGCATCCGCGATGCGGCGCGCGAGCGTCCCGGGCGTCGTGCGCGCCGCATCGACGGCGACGTAGGCACCGCGACGGCCACGCGTGAGATGGAGCGCACGGGCCACGCGCGCCGCGCCGGTGCCGATCTCGCCTTCGAGCCCGATCACGCGCACGTCGGCCGTCAGGACGTTGCGAAGCAACGCGGCGGCGCCGCGCGGCAGAAAGGGCGCTTCCAAGTACGGACGCTCCGCCGCGCTCCCGGCGCCCGCTGCCACCGAACCCGCAGCGCTCCTCAGCAGCCCACGGACGGCGCGACGAATCGCGTGCGCGTCGAACGGCTTGGCGAGGACGTCCACGGGCACGTTCGGAGGAGCGAGCCGCTGCGCCTGAACGTCGGCCGCCGACTGCAACAGCAGCAACGGCACGTCGGGAACGACGCGTTCGATCGCCGCTTCCAACGCGCGCTCGTCGCGCGGCAACGGCGGTACGCCGAGAATCACCACATCGGGACGCGGATGATCCGGCGAAAGCGCGTCGAGCGAGGGCACGACCTCGACCTGGTGCTCGGGGCCGAGCACGATGCGAAGCGTCTCTCGGACGCTGGCCGAGCCGTCGACGACCAGGATACTCGCCATGCTCACACGTCCACGGACTGCCGACGCCGGCCGCTTCGTCCGCGCGTCCGCCACCGCCCCCTCACCACTGCCACCGCGCGCCTCCCGTCACCCGACCGCACATCGAGATCGATGTACGATTTTGTACGCGCGTAAGGCGCGAACTGTCAAGGTGAATCGCGGAGGGTGGACGAATTTCGCCTCACCCGAACGCCGGCTCGTCCGAATTGACGAGCCGGCGTCCGTACCCCCGGGACCCTGTGCTCGCTCACAAGGTTCGAGTGAGGTTCGCAGTCGCATGACTGCTGATCCGACACGTGAGCAAGCGACGTTCCGGGCGCGTGGCGACGCAATCACACGACTCGCGTGGTCGACCCACGCATGCCGTGTCCGCCGTCGCGGAGCGCCGTGTCCGGCGACGACGACCCCGTGTCCGGCGTCAGGCGGTGCGACTCTGGAGGCGCAAGCGCAGCCACCCGATCAACGTCAGGAACACGCCGACGACGATCATGACGAGCCCTCCGCTCAGCACCACGTGATACAGGTCGACCTTCGCGCGCCCGATGTTGTAGCGCTCGCCTTCGTCGTCGAGCGGGCGCAGGATGCGATCGGTCGAGCTCCCGGCGTCGGGGAAGTAGCCGCGCGCGCGGCCCTCGGCGACGATGCCCTGATACTGGCGCAGCTTCTGGCTCCCGATGATCGTGTTGCCGATCCCGAGCACCAGCAACGTGACCGCCAGCACCAAAAGGCGGCTCTGATACAGGCGCCGCGGCTCCATGCGGGCGCGGCTAACATCGGGTTGCGGGTCCGTCAAGCAACGGCTAGACCGCTGGCATGCGCGAGCCCATCTCCTGGAAGTGGCTCGGGCTCTGCGCCTACGAGCACGCATTGGCGCTCCAAAACGCCGCCTGGGAGACGTGTCGCGCGGGCGGTCCGGACGTTTGCTTCGCGCTCGAACATCCGCCGACGATCACGCTCGGGCGCCGCGCGACCGCACAGGACGTCGTCGCGTCGGATGTCGAGCTCGGCGAACGCGGCGTCGCCTGCCATGCGATCGAGCGCGGCGGGCAAGCGACCTACCACGCCCCGGGCCAGCTCGTGCTGTATCCGATCGTGCACCTCGCGGACCGCGGGCTCGGCGTTCGCAGCTTCGTCTGGTGTCTCGAGGAGATCATGCTCGCGATCTGCGACGCGGTCGGAGCTTCCGCGACGCGCGACCCGCGTGGCCACGGCGTCTGGACGACACGCGGCAAGCTCGGCGCCGTCGGCATCCGCGTCCGCGACAACGTCTCGACGCACGGCCTCGCACTCAACGTCGACCTCGATCTCGCCGGGTACGGACTGATCGCGCCCTGCGGCGTGCGCGACCTCCCGGTCACGAGCCTGCGCGCGGAAGGCGTCGACATCGACGTGCGCAGGCTCGTGCCGATCGCGGAGAAGGCGTGCCGGCGCATCCTCGATCGCTCGGCTCGGGCTGGGATGGAGGCGCACCCCTGAGCTCTCCGGAACAGGCGCTCGTCGAGCGCATGCTCGGCGGCGATCGCGTCGCGCTCGCGAAGCTCATGACCCGCGTCGAGAACGAAGCGGGGGACGTCGCCTCCATCATGGCCCGCATCTACCCGCGGGTCGGGCGCGCGGACGTCGTCGGCGTGACGGGTCCTCCGGGCGCGGGCAAATCGACGCTCGTCGACCGTCTCGTCGGCAAGCTGCGGAAGGCCGAGCAGTCCGTCGGCGTCGTGGCGGTCGACCCGTCGAGCCCCTTCAGCGGAGGCGCCGTCCTCGGGGATCGCATCCGCATGCAGAACCACGCGCTCGATCCGGCGGTGTTCATCCGGAGCCTCAGCACCCGCGGGCGGCGTGGCGGGCTCGCACGCGCGACTCGACAGATCACCCATCTCCTCGACGCCTTCGGCAAGGATAGAATCCTCATCGAGACCGTCGGCGTCGGCCAGACCGAGCTCGACATCATGGAGCTCGCCGGCACCGTGGTGGTCGTGCTGGTCCCCGAGGCCGGCGATACGGTGCAGGTGATGAAAGCGGGACTTCTCGAGATCGCGCACGTCTTCGTCGTCAACAAGGCCGACCGCGAGGGTGCCATCCGGATGCAGACCGAGCTCCAGACGATGTTGCAGCTTCGTCCGAACCCGACGTGGGACGTCCCGGTGCTCCTCACCGAGGCGCATCAGGATCGCGGCGTCGACGAGCTCGTGGCGGCGATCGAGGCGCACCGGGCCCATCGCGCCACGCACCACGACGGCCGCGTCGCCGAAGAGCACCGCGAGCGCGAGTTCCTCGATGTGCTCGACGGCGAGCTCCGCACGCGGCTCGAGCGCCGCATCGGGCGCGAAGCCACGACGCTCCTCGCGCGCGTCAGGCACGGCGACGTCGATCCCTACAGCGCGATGCTCGAGCTGCTTCGCGATCCCGACGTCCTCCGACGCCTCCTCGGCGAGTCATGAGCCTCTACGCGATCGGCGATCTGCACGGGTGTCCGGACGAGCTCGAGGTGCTGCTCGACGCGATCGCGCCCGGCGAAGGCGACACGATCGTGTTCCTCGGCGACTACGTCGACCGCGGCCCCGGCGTGAGGCCGCTCGTCGATCGTCTGCTCCGTTTGCGGGACGAGGCGTTCACGTCCGTCTTCCTCCGCGGCAACCACGAGGACATGCTCCTCGCGCACCTCGGCATCGGCGGGCGCCACGGCGAGGTGTACTTGGAGAACGGAGGGGGCGCGACGCTCCGAAGCTACGGCGTGCCGCTCGGGACACCGGGAGCCGCGAGTCTCGACCTCCTGCCGCCCGAGCACGTCGCGTTTTTTCGCGCCTGCAAGCTCCAGCATCTCGAGGCGCCGTTTCTCTTCGTGCACGCCGGCATCCGGCCCGGCATCGCGCTCGCCGACCAGGACGAAGAGGATCTGCTCTGGATCCGCGAGGAGTTCTTCACGCGGCCACACGCGCTGCCCTACACCGTAGTCTTCGGCCACACGCCGACACGCGAGGCGCGCGTGGAGCTGCCGTACCGCATCGGCCTCGACACCGGGCTCGTCTACGGCAACAAGCTGAGCTGCCTCGACGCCGACGGCCGGCGGCTCGTGCAAGTCGCGCGCGGCAGCCGTCGTGCCGTCCCGCGCGACCTTGCCCCCGCGTTCGCCGCCGCGCGGCTCTAGCCTCGCCGCGCTCGGCATCCACTTGCCGAACGCGCCCCCGAACCGTAGTATCCGCGCGCTTCACGGCGGCGTAGCTCAGTTGGTTAGAGCGAGGGTCTCATAATCCCTAGGTCCGTGGTTCGATTCCACGCGCCGCCACTCTTTTCGCCCGCCACGAGGTGACCCGGCATGAGGCTCGACACGCAGCTCGGACACAACGGCCTCGGCGTGGTGGGGAACGAAGCCGCCGCCTTCGAACGCATGGGGTTCGACGGTGCCTGGACGTTCGAAGCCGGCCACGACCCGTTTCTGCCGTGCACGCTGGCGGCGCATCACACCAGCCGGATCCAGCTCGGAACGAACATCGCCGTCGCCTTCGCGCGCAGCCCGATGTCGATGGCGCAAGTCGCCTGGGACCTCCAGCAGCAGAGCGGCGGACGCTTCCATCTCGGCCTCGGAACACAGGTGCGCGCGCACGTCGAGCGCCGCTACTCGATGCCGTACGAGCACCCCGTCGCGCGGCTCATCGACTACGTCGATACCGTGCGCGCGATCTGGAACACGTTCCAGACGGGCGCGAAGCCCGCGCACGAAGGCCCCTTCTACAAGTTTGCCCTCATGAACCCGATGTTCAACGCGGGGCCGATCGACCACCCGACGATCCCGATCTGGATCGCGGGCGTGAACACGCGCATCGCCAAGGCCGCGGGCGAGGTCGCGGACGGTTTCCACGTCCACCCGATGAACACCGTCTCGTATCTGAAGGACGTCGTGATCCCGAACATCGCGGAAGGCGCCAAGCAGCGCGGCCGCAGTCGGAGCGACGTCCAGCTCTACGCGCCGATCTTCACCGCGAGCGGCGAGACCCAGGCGGACGAGGACAAAGCGATCGCCGAGGTACGGCGCCAGATCTCGTTCTACGGCTCGACGCCCGCGTACCGTCCCGTGCTCGAGCATCACGGCGCCGGCGAGGTCGCGCGCCAGCTCTCGGTCGGCGCGCGGGAGGGCAGGTGGGCCGAGATGCCGACACTCGTCACGGACGAGATCGTGGATGCGGTCGCGATCGTCGCCAAGCCGAAGGATCTCGCTCGCAAGATCCACGAGCGTTACGACGGCGTGCTGGACCGCGTTTCCCTCTATTTCCCGATCCGCAACGCGGAGGCCGCGGAAGAGACCTGGAAGACGTTCGTCGCGGCGTTCCGGGGCTGAACGCCCGCGTTCAGTCCGGACCCGGCGTCAGCGGCTGATCGTCACGCGGCGGGGCGACCGCGATCTCCGCGCCGTCGATCGTGGTGTGAGCGCGGGAGACGAGGTTCCGGAGCGTGAGGTCGCCGCGGACGACCTGATCCAGATCCGCCGCGAGCACGTGGAAGCGGGCGACCTCGGGCGTGCCGGGCCGATCGATGCTTCCCCGCAGGTCGGACACGGAGCGGTACGGCCGGTGATGGTACTCCATCTGCACCATCATCCCGTCGGCCTCGACCTGGAGACCGTCCTTCAAGCGATCGAGCGTCGGCTCCATCACGCTCGCCCAGAGCACCTGGGCGCGCTGCTGCCGGTCGCGCGTCGAGTCGTCGAAGATCATGCCGGTCTCGACGACGAACAGCAGGTAGCGCTTGTCGAACGCCTCCTGCACCCGTTCCACCCGCACCCCGGTCGCGAGCACCGAGCCTTTCTGCATGGCGTTCAGGAGGAGGTGCGTCTGGATGACGACGGCGTCCTCACCGTGGCGCCTGCGGATCTTCGCAAGTAGACGCGTGACGTCTTGCGGCTTGGCGCTCGGCATCTCGTCGAGCTCGGTCACCGGCGCGGGCGTCTGACTCCACGCGGGGCAGGGTTGGCCGCAGAGCGCGACCGCCACGAGGGTCGCGAGGATCGCGATCGGGGAACGCACGCGGGCGCATGCTGGCACGCAGGGGAGGTCGGCGCAATTTGGGTCCGCGACCCGGACGTTCTTGAGCCGACGCGGCGCCGGTGCTTTCATCGCCCGCCATGGCGCGGACGTTCCTCGACGCGGTCCGCGACGGCATCGGCCGCCACGCGCTGCTGGCACCGGGCGATACGGTGCTCGCGGCCGTCTCCGGAGGCGCCGACTCGGTGGCGCTGCTCGTCGGCCTCCTCGAGCTTCGCGACGAGCTCGGGATCACGGTCGTCGCAGCGCACCTCGACCATGGGCTGCGCGGCGCCGAAAGCAGGGCCGATCGCGTCTTCGTGGAATCGCTCGCGCGCCGCTACGCCGTGCCGTGCCTCGCGGAAGCGGGAACGGTTCCGGCGGGCAATCTCGAAGCGGAAGCCCGACGCGTGCGCTACGCCTTCCTCGAGCGCGCGGCCGACGCCCTCGGCGCGACCAAGATCGCAACCGGTCACACGCGCGACGATCAAGCGGAGACGGTTCTGCTGCGCATCGTTCGCGGCGCCGGCGCGCGCGGGCTCGGCGGCATCCGGCCGCGGCGCGGCCGCATCATCCGCCCGCTGCTGCGGTGCGATCGCATCCAAGTGCGAGGCTTCCTCGTCGACCGTGGGCTCGAGTGGCGGCGCGACCTCAGCAACTTCGACCTGGCGCTCGAACGGACCCGCGTGCGCCACGGGTTCCTCCCCGCGCTCGCCCGCGAGCTGAATCCACGCCTCGCGGCGACGCTCGCCGACCTCGCGGATCTCATGCGGGAGGAGGACGTGGTGCTCGATCGCCTGGCTGCGGCGGGCGCGCGGCACGCCCGCCTCGGGATCCCGATGCTGGAAGCCCTGGAACGTCCGCTCGCCCGTCGTGCCGTCCGAATCTGGTGGCGCCGGCACGGGAGCGGCCGACGCCTCGCCCGCGGCCACATCGAGGCGATCGTCGGCCTCGCCCTCCGGCCGGCGGGCGGTGGCGAGATCGCGGTTCCGGGGGGCACCGTCCTCCGCACCGGACGCGAGCTGCGGTTCGCGAGCGCGCGCACGATCGCCCCGCCCGGCGCATGGCAGATCACACTCGCGCCGGACGAGACCGTCGAGACTCCGGGGGGATGGTCCCTCCATCTCGAGACCCTGCCCCGCGGCGAGGCACCCGCGCCCGACGACGCGACGTGCGTCGCCGACGCCGACGGGCTCGGCGATGCGCTCGTCGTCCGGAATCGCCGCATCGGCGACCGCCTCCGCGCGCTCGGGCTCGCCGGCCATACGACCCTGAAGCGACTCTTCTCGGCGCGCGGGGTACCACGCCAGGAGCGCGCCGATCATCCGGTGGTCGCATGCGGCGACGAGGTGCTCTGGGTCCCGGGGTGCGGCCGCAGCGACGCGGCCCTGGTCGGTCCGACCACCGTCCGCTGTCACGTCATTCGCGCGAAACGCACCGCGAATGAATCCGCGTGATTGCCGGGGTGTACCCCCTATGGTACCTTCGCCGCGTCCATCGTGCCGATGCGTAAAGGTGACAGAACGGTGAATCAACTCTCGCGGAATCTCGCGCTCTGGCTCCTGCTCATACTCATGGTCCTGCTCCTCGTGAACGTGTTCACGAAGCAGCCGGCCCGCGATCAGGAGATGATCTTCAGCGACTTCCTCGCCGCCATCGACAAGGGCGAGGTCACCGAGGTCACCGTCCAGGGCCAGGACCTGCACGGCAAGAAGACCTCCGGTGAAGCCTTCCGTACCTTCGCCCCTCCGTACCCCGAGCTCATCAGTGACCTCCGCGCCAAGGGCGTCCGCATCGACGCGCGGCGAGAGGATCCCGAGCCGTTCTGGTACGTGCTCCTCGTCAACTGGTTCCCGATGATCCTCCTGATCGGCCTCTGGGTGTTCTTCATGCGCCAGATGCAGGTCGGGGGCGGGAAGGCGATGTCGTTCGGCAAGAGCCGCGCCAAGCTGCTCACCGAGAACCAGCACAAGGTCACCTTCGACGACGTCGCCGGCGTCGACGAGGCGAAGGAAGAGCTCGAAGAAATCATCGCCTTCCTGAAGGATCCGAAGAAGTTCACCAAGCTCGGCGGCCGGATTCCGAAGGGCGTGCTGCTCGTCGGACCTCCGGGTACCGGCAAAACGCTCCTCGCGCGCGGCGTCGCGGGCGAGGCAGGCGTCCCGTTCTTCTCGATCAGCGGCTCCGACTTCGTCGAGATGTTCGTCGGCGTCGGCGCCTCGCGCGTTCGTGACCTTTTCGTCCAGGGGAAGAAGAACGCGCCCTGCATCATCTTCATCGACGAGATCGACGCCGTCGGTCGGCATCGCGGCGCGGGTCTCGGCGGCGGGCACGACGAGCGCGAGCAGACTTTGAACCAGCTGCTCGTCGAGATGGACGGCTTCGAGACCAACGAAGGCGTCATCATGATCGCGGCGACCAACCGCCCCGACGTCCTCGATCCCGCACTGCTGCGCGCCGGCCGCTTCGACCGTCGCGTCGTCGTGCCGCGCCCCGACGTGAAGGGTCGCGAAGGCATCTTGAAGGTTCACTCGCGTCGCGTCCCGCTCGGCGAGGACGTCGACATCGAGCTCCTGGCCCGCGGCACGCCTGGCTTCGCCGGCGCCGATCTCGAGAACCTCGTGAACGAGGCGGCGCTCCTCGCGGCTCGTCACAGCCACGAGAAGGTCATGATGCTCGACTTCGAGATCGCGAAGGACAAGGTGATGATGGGCTCCGAGCGCCGGAGCATGATCATCAGCCTCGAAGAGCGCCGGAACACCGCGTACCACGAGTCGGGCCACGCGCTCGTCGCGAAGCTCCTCCCGGGCGCCGACCCGGTCCACAAGGTCACGATCATCCCGCGCGGCATGGCCCTCGGCCTCACCATGCAGGTCCCGCTCGACGATCGGCACACCTACGATCGCCAGTTCCTCGAGAACAACCTCACGATCCTCTTCGGCGGCCGCGCGGCGGAAGAGCTCATCCTCGGGCACATGACGACCGGCGCCGGCAACGACATCGAGAAGGCGACGGAGCTCGCCCGCAAGATGATCTGCGAATGGGGCATGAGCGAGAAGCTCGGGCCGATGACCTTCGGCAAGAAGGAAGAGCAGATCTTCCTCGGCCGCGACTTCACACAGGCCGCCGACTACTCCGAGAGCACCGCCATCGAGATCGACAACGAGCTCCGGAGATTCCTCCTCGAGGCGTACCAGCGTGCCAAGGGTCTGCTGAAGCACAACCTCGAAATCCTCCACAAGATGGCCGAGGCCCTCCTGGAGCGCGAAAGCCTCGACGGGCCCGACATCGACAACATCATTCGGTCCTGCGGCGGCGGCAACGGGCTGAACGTGGTGGGTGCCGCCTCGGCCTGAGCCGAGGCCAGCCCGACTCGGGCGGGGCCGCGTGCTGCTTCCGGTAGGGCGAACCGCGGTCATGGGCATCCTGAACGTCACGCCCGATTCGTTCTACGACGGCGGCGCGCACGCCGCCGTCGAGAGCGCCGTCGCGCACGGGCGCAGGCTGCTCGCGGAAGGTGCCGACGTGATCGACGTCGGAGGCGAGTCGTCGCGGCCGGGTGCGCAGCCGATCGGCGTCGATGAAGAGTGCGCACGCGTCGTCCCCGTCATCGCGGCGCTGCGTCGCGAGACGGACCGGTCGATCTCGATCGACACGACGAAAGCCGCCGTCGCCGCCGCGGCGCTCGCGGCTGGCGCCGACGTCGTGAACGACATCAGCGCCGGCCGCTTCGACCCGGCCATTCTCGACCGCGCCGCGGAGCGCAGTGCCGGGTTCGTGCTCATGCACATGCAGGGCACACCCGCGACGATGCAAGCGGCGCCCCACTACGACGACGTCGTCGGCGAGGTCGTCGCGTTCCTGCGCGAGCGTGCCGCCGCAGCCGTCGCCGCCGGGGTCGACGCCGGGCGCATCTGGCTCGATCCCGGCATCGGCTTCGGCAAGCGTCGGGAGCACAACCTGGCGTTGCTCGCGCACCTCCCACGGCTCGTGGACGTCGGGTTTCCGGTTCTCGTGGGCGCGTCGCGGAAGCGCTTCCTCGCGGCCGACGAGCACGACACGCCGGACGATCGGCTCGCCGCCTCGCTCGCGGCCGCGAGCCTCGCCGCCGCCAACGGAGCCGCCATCGTTCGCGTCCACGACGTCGCCGCGACCCGCCGAGCACTGGCACTGACCGACGCCGTCACGCGCGCGTCCGACTCCACCGCATGAGCCTCGCGCTCTTCAACGACTTCCGGTGGCAGGACGTCCTCGACATCCTGATCATCGGCTTCGTGGTCTATCGGCTGCTGCTGCTGATCCAGGGCACGCGTGCGGTTTCGATGCTGATCGGGCTGATCGTCCTCGCCGCCGCATACCAGGGCGCCCAGTATCTCGAGCTCTACACCGTCAACTGGGTGCTCGACTCGCTCGGCAACGTGATCCTCATTCTCGTCGTCGTCGTCTTCCAGCACGACATCCGCCGCATGCTGACGCAGGTCGGCACCGGACCGTTCTACGGCCGCATGCAACGACTCGCGCAGGGGCAGGCGATCGAGGAGATCGTGCGGGCGAGCGTGCTCATGGCGGGCCGCCGCATCGGAGCGCTGATCGTGCTCCAGCGTGACGTCGGTCTCAACGAGTACGTCGAGGGTGGCACCATGCTCGACGCGCAGGTGACGAAAGAGCTCCTGACGAGCGTCTTTCTGCCGGCCTCACCGCTCCACGACGGCGCGGTGATCCTCGACCAAGGACGCATCGTCGCCGCGGGCTGCCTCCTACCGCTCACGACCAACCCGAACGTCAGCAAGACGCTCGGCACGCGCCATCGCGCCGCGATCGGCCTCACCGAGGAAACGGACGCGGTGGTGGTCGTCGTCTCGGAAGAAGAGGGCAAGATCTCGCTCGTTCGGGAAGGGCGGATCACCCGCGACCTCGACGCCGGCGTGCTCCGGACGACCCTCCAACAGCTGGTGGCGTGATGGCGAACGTCTCGCTCCAATCGATCCTGGCGGCGTTCCGCCGCCATCTGGGCGCCAAGATCTTCGCCGCCGCGTGCGCCTTCATCCTCTGGTTCTTCGTGAACGCCGGAGAGCGCGAGACGCTGGTCCTGCCGTTCCCGGTCGAGCTGCGAAATCTTCCCGAGCGCGCCGTGCTGACCAACGCCGATCGCGTCGACACCGTTTCCGTTCGCCTGAACGGCCCGGGGCCGCTCCTGGCCTCGCTCGACGCCAAGCGCGCGCCGATCGTCCTCGACCTCTCGCACGCCGAGGTCGGCACCGATCTCCGCCTGAAGGTCCGTGACGAGCTGGTGCGGGTGCCGCGCGGCGTCCGCATCCTCGACATCGAGCCCTCGCGGGTGCCGATCCGCCTCGAAAAGGTGAAGCGAACGAGCGTGCCCGTCACGCTGTCGCCCGTCGGGGAGCCGCGCGACGGCTACAAGGTCCAGTCCCTCCGGAGCTCGCCCGAGAAGGTCCAGGTCTCGGGTCCCGCGAGCATCGTCGACCGCCTGACGGCGCTCGAGACGGAGCCGGTCGACCTCGCCGACCTCGCCGGGCGGGCGCAGAAGACGGTGGGGCTCCTCCGCACCGACCAGCTGACCGTCAAGCCCGAAACCGTGGTGGTCGACATCGACGTCGCGCCGATCATGACGACGCGGGATTTCAAGCGCTTGTCCGTCGTCGTCCGAAACGTCGATCGGCCCTTTCAGCTCAAGCCGTCGCGTGTCAATCTGACGGTGCGCGGACCTCAGCGCGTCGTACAAAATCTGACCCTCGACGAGAGCTCGGTGTACGTGGACGGCGGCAACTACGAACCGGGGGAGCACATCGTCGAGGCCGAAGTGACGCTGCCGGCCGGGGTCGAGATCACCAAGCGCGATCCGCCGGTCCTGCGCCTCGAAATCCAGGAAGACCCGAAGAACGGAGCACGACGATGAGCCAAGATTCCCAGAGCCCGAGAACGCGCCAGCTGTTCGGCACCGACGGTGTCCGCGGCGTCGCCAACGTCGAGCCCATGACCTCCGAGACCGCGCTCCGCCTCGGCCGCGCGGTGGCGCACGTGTTCCGCAAGAACGCCCGTCCGGGCCACCGGTCCCGCATCGTGATCGGCAAGGACACCCGCGTCTCGGGCTACATGCTCGAGACCGCGATGGCGTCCGGCATCTGCTCGATGGGCGTCGACGTCCTGCTGGTCGGCCCGATGCCGACTCCCGGTATCGCGTTCCTGACACGCAGTCTCCGCGCCGACGCCGGCGCCGTGATCTCCGCCTCGCACAACCCGTTCCAGGACAACGGCATCAAGTTCTTCTCGAGCGAAGGCTTCAAGCTGCCCGACGAAGTCGAGCTCGAGATCGAACGCCTCGTGCTCGACAACGGCATCGACCATCTGCGTCCGACGGCCGAGCACATCGGCAAGGCGTACCGCATCGACGATGCCGGCGGCCGCTACAACGTCTTCGTGAAGAACACGTTCCCGCGCGAGCTCACGCTCGACGGCCTCCGCATCGTCGTCGACGCCGCCAACGGCGCCGGCTACCGCATCGCGCCGGAGGTCCTCGCCGAGCTCGGCGCCACCGTCACCTGCATCGGCTGCGAGCCGGACGGCGAGAACATCAATCACGAGTGCGGCGCGACGGCGCCCGCGGCGCTCCAGCGCGCGGTCGTCGAGCAGCGCGCGCACGTGGGCGTGGCGCTCGACGGCGACGCCGACCGCTGTGTGCTCGTCGACGAGTGCGGTGAGGTCGTCGACGGCGACGCGTTGCTCGCGATCGCGGCGCGCGAGCTGAAGGAGCAGGGCCGCCTCGCGAACAACACGCTCGTCACGACCCAGATGAGCAACTTCGGCCTCGAGCTCGCCATGAAGGACCTCGGGATCGACGTCGTGAAGACCGCCGTCGGCGATCGCTACGTGCTGGAAGCGATGCAGAAGAGCGGCCACAACCTCGGCGGCGAGCAGTCGGGTCACGTGCTCTTCCTCGATCACACGACGACCGGCGACGGCCTCATCACCGCGCTCGCGATCCTCGGCGTGATGCGCGCCCGCAACCAGCCGCTCTCGACGCTCGCCCGCGTGATGCAGAAGTTCCCGCAGGTGCTGATCAACATCCCGGTCCGCGAGAAGCGCGACCTCGACGAGATCGAGTCGGTGCGGACCGCCGTGCAGCGGTGCGAGCAGGCGCTCGGCGGCCGCGGCCGCGTCTACATCCGCTACTCGGGCACCGAGGCTCTCGCCCGCGTGATGGTCGAGGGGCAGGATCTCGCCCAGGTCGAGCGGCACGCGAACGACATCGCCGACGCGGTTCGGGCCGCGCTCGGGACCGGGTCGCCGAACGGCGCCCACGCCGCACCGAGCCCGCGGCCGGAGCCGCTGGCCGCCCGGGCCTGACCCCGCGGGCTGGAGCACCCGCGCCGAAAATACGCTAGACCTGGCCGTCCATGGCGAGGCTCGGCGTCAACATCGACCACGTGGCGACCGTGCGCCAGGCGCGCGGCGTCGCCTATCCCGACACCCTCGAGGCCGCCCGCGCGGCCGAGCGGGGCGGGGCCCACGGCATCACGGTCCACCTCCGGGAGGACCGCCGGCACATCCAGGACGCCGACGTCGCCCGGCTCCGCGCCGAGCTCCGCGTCCCGATGAACCTCGAAATGGCCGCGACCGACGAGATGGTCGGGATCGCCCTCCGGACGAAGCCGGCCGACGTCTGCCTCGTTCCGGAGCGCCGGGCCGAAGTCACGACGGAGGGCGGACTCGACGTGATCGGCCAGCGGAAGGCCCTCGCGGACGTCGTCGCCAGACTCTCCGACGGCGGGATCCGCGTGAGCCTCTTCATCGACCCCGATCCCGCCCAGATCGACGCCTCGGCCGCGTTGAAGGCCGCGGCGATCGAGCTCCACACCGGGCGCTACTGCGAGCCGCTGCCGCCCGCCGAGATCGCCGCCGAGCTCGAGAAGCAACGGCGCGGCGCCGCGCAGGCGCTGGCGCTCGGACTCATCGTGAACGCGGGCCACGGCCTCCGCACCGACAACGTGCGGCCGATCGCCACGATCCCCGGCATGGACACCCTCAACATCGGCCACAGCATCGTCGCGCGCGCGATCTTCATCGGCATGGAAGCGGCGGTGCGCGAGATGCACGACCTCGTGGTGGCGCCGTGATGGTCACGACCGCGGCCGAGATGCGCCGCATGGACGCGCTCACGATCGAGCGGTACGGCGTCCCGGGCGCGACGCTCATGGAGCGGGCCGGCGTCGGCGCCGCGGCGATCATCCTCGAGCGCTTCCCCCACGTCCGGAAGCACGGGGTCGTGGTGCTGGCGGGGAAGGGCAACAACGGCGGCGACGGGTTCGTGGTGGCGCGGGCGCTGAAGAAGAAGCGCGTCCGCGTCGACGTCGTCCTCGCGGCCCCGGCGAGCGACATCAAGGGTGATGCGCGAGCGAAGCTGCTGGCCTGGCAGAAGGCCGGCGGCAAAGTGCAGCCGGTGACGCCCGCGAAGCTCGATCCGCTCGCGCGCGCGCTCACGCGCGCCGGACTCGTCGTCGACGCGCTCTTCGGCACCGGCCTTTCCGGCGAGATCACCGGCTTTCCCGCCGAGCTGATCGCGATGGTGAACGCCGCCGGGCTTCCGACCGTCGCGCTCGACCTGCCGTCCGGGCTCGACGCCGACCGCGGCGTCCCGCTCGGCATCGCGGTCGAGGCGGAGCTCACGATCGCGTTCGCCGCGCCGAAGATCGGGACGCTGCTGTACCCGGGCGCGCGCCATGCCGGCGAGGTCGCCGTCGTCGACATCGGGCTCGCGGACGAAGCGGTGCGCGAGGTGGGTCCGCGGACGGAAGCGATGACTGCCGCGGACGCGGCCCGCGTGATTCGTCCGCGCGACGCCGAGTCGCACAAGGGGACGCACGGGCACCTCGCGGTGATCGCGGGCGGACTCGGCAAGACCGGCGCCGCGATCCTGTGCGCGCGCGCCGCGACGCGTGCCGGGTCGGGACTCGTGACCGTCGGGTGCCCGGCCGTCGTGCTGCCAACCGTCGCGAACGGCATCCTCGAAGCGATGACCTGGCCGCTCCCCGACGACGGCGCGGGCGGGCTCGCGTACGGCGATGCGACCGCGTTGCGCGCACTCTTGAAGGACAAGCGCGCCGCGGTCGTCGGACCCGGTATCGGGACGGGGGCCGAGCGCGAAGCATTGATACGCGAGCTCGCGACGACGCGCCCGCTGCCGCTCGTCGTCGACGCCGACGCGCTCAACTGCCTCGCGACGCTCGGGCCCGATCACGCGCGACCGCAAGACGCTCCGCCGCTCATACTGACCCCGCATCCGGGCGAGATGGCCCGCCTTCTCGGAACGACGACCGAACGCGTCCAGCAGGATCGCCTCGCGACCGCGCGCCGCGCCGCCGCCGCGTACGGCGCGGTCGTCGTGCTGAAAGGCGCCCGCACCATCACCGCCGCGCCCGACGGCCGGGCCTGGATCAACCTCTCCGGAAACGCCGGCCTCGCGGCCGGCGGCACCGGCGACGTGCTCGCGGGGATCATCGGAAGCCTGCTCGGACAGGGCTACGCCCCGGAGGACGCGGCGACTCTCGGCGTCTTCCTGCACGGCTTCGCGGGGGATCGCATCGCGTCCCGCCGGGGCATGATCGGCCTGATCGCGTCGGATCTGATCGACGAGCTGCCGCCGGCGATGCTGACGCTGCTCACGCTGGGAGACGAGGCGTGAGCGCGCCCCTGGTCCTCACCGCGGACTCGGTAGAGGCGACCGAGGCGATCGGCCGCGAGGTCGGCCGGCTCGCCGAGGCCGGCGACGTCATCGCCCTCACGGGCGAGCTCGGGGCGGGGAAGACCGCCTTCGTTCGCGGCCTCGCCGCCGGTCTGGACGTCCCGGCCCACATGGTCGCGAGCCCGACCTTCACGATGGTCGCCGAGTACGGGGGCCGGCTCCCGGTCTTCCACATCGACCTCTACCGCCTGGAGCCCGGGGCCGCCGACCTCTACGCCCTCCGGGAGTACGTCTACGGGCCCGGCGTGACCGCCATCGAGTGGGTCGAGCGCCTCCCGCCCCGCGCGCTGGATGCCTGCCTCGCGGTTCGGATAGAGTACGCCGATCCGGGACGCCGGTTGACCTTCGAGGGCCTCGGTTCGAGAGCCGAAACCCTCGTCGCCGCGCTCACTCCCCGGGGCTAAAGCCCATGAGCCTGATCGTGCAGAAATACGGCGGCACCTCTGTCGCCGACATCGAACGAATTCGCAATGTTGCGCGCCGCGTGACGGCCTGCCGCAAGCGCGGAGACGACGTCGTCGTGGTCGTGTCCGCCATGTCGGGTGAGACCAACCGGCTCCTCGCCCTGGCGCACGACATGTGTCCCGAGCCCGACAAGCGGGAGTCCGACGTGCTGGTCTCGACGGGCGAGCAGGTGACGACGGCCCTCCTCGCGATGGCCCTCACGCACGGGGGGTGCCCCGCCGTGTCGCTCCAGGGCCATCAGATCCGCATCGTCACCGACCAGGCCTACAGCAAGGCCCGCATCCGCAGCATCGACGACGCCCGCATCCGCGCCGAGCTCGCGGCCGGGAAGGTCGTCGTCGTCGCCGGCTTCCAGGGCGTCGACGAGGACGACAACATCACGACGCTCGGCCGCGGCGGCTCCGACACGAGCGGCGTGGCCCTCGCGGCGGCCCTCGAGGCCGACAGCTGCGAGATCTACACCGACGTCGACGGCGTCTACACGAGCGACCCGCGCATCTGTCCGCAGGCGAAGAAGCTCGCCCGCATCTCGTACGACGAGATGCTCGAGCTCGCGAGCCTGGGCGCCAAGGTGCTCCAGATCCGCTCCGTCGAGTTCGCGAAGCGCTATTCCGTTCCCGTCCACGTCCGCTCGAGCTTCACCGACACGGAAGGCACGTGGGTCGTCGCAGAGGAGGCAAGCATGGAAGACGTCCTGGTGTCCGGAGTCACCTCCGACAGCAACGAGGCCAAGATCACGCTCGTCGGCGTGCCCGACCAGCCCGGCCTCGCCGCCCGCGTCTTCGGCCCCATCGCCGACGCCAACATCGTCGTGGACATGATCATCCAGAACGCGAGCGCCGAGGGGACGACCGATCTCACGTTCACCGTACCGAAGGCGGACTTCAAGCAGGCGATCGCGCTGGTCGAGACCCTCAAGCGCGAGACCAACGCCAAGGGTGTCCGCACCGACGAGAACATCGCCAAGGTGTCCGTCGTCGGACTCGGCATGCGGAGCCACGCCGGCGTCGCGGCCAAGATGTTCCGGACGCTCGCCGACCAGAACATCAACATCCAGATGATCTCGACGTCGGAAATCAAGACGTCGATCGTCGTCGACGCCAAGTACGTCGAGCTCGCCGTGCGCGTGCTCCACGACACCTTCATCGGCAAGGAGCCGGACGCATGAGCCGCGTCGCGCTCTACGACACCACGCTCCGCGACGGGTGTCAGGCCGAGGACATCACCTTCACCCTCGAGGACAAGCTCCGGATCGCCGAGCGGCTGGACGAGTTCGGCATCCACTACATCGAGGGCGGGTGGCCGGGCTCGAATCCGCGCGACGCGAGCTTCTTCGAGGCGGTCCGGAAGCGGAAGCTCCGGACGGCGAAGGTCGCCGCGTTCGGCTCGACGCGCCGGCACGGCGTCACCTGCGACGCCGACCAGAACGTTCGCATGCTGCTCGCCGCCGAGACGCCGGTCGTGACGATCGTCGGGCGCACCTGGGACGTCCCGGTCGAGCACGACCTACGCGTGCCGTTGGAGGCGAATCTCGAGATCATCGCCGATACCGTTGCGTACCTGAAAACGCGGGTCGACGAGGTCGTCTTCGACGCCGAGCACTTCTTCGACGGGTGGCGTTCGAACCCCGCGTACGCGCTCCAGTGCCTGAAAACCGCGGCGGAAGCAGGCGCCGCGTGGCTCTGCCTCTGCGACACCCGCGGCGGCAGCGTGCCCGAGGTCGTCACCGCGGCCGTCGGCGCCGTGCGCGCCGCGGTCGCGACGCCGCTCGGCATCCATTGTCACAACGACGGCGAGCTCGCGGTCGCGAACAGCATGGCCGCCGTCGCGGCAGGCGTGACCCAAGTGCAGGGCGTCATCAACGGCTTCGGCGAGCGCTGCGGCAACGCCAATCTGTGCTCGATCGTGGCCAACCTCCAGTTGAAGCTCGGCCACGAATGCGTGTCGGCCGCGTCGCTCGCGACCCTCCAGCAGCTCTCGCACTTCGTCGACGAGCTCGCGAACCGCGAGCCCGACAAGCGCCAGGCGTACGTCGGCCTCTCGGCGTTCGCGCACAAGGGCGGGCTCCACGTCGCCGCCGTGCAGCGGAAGCGCGAGATCTACGAGCACATCGATCCCGCGCTCGTCGGCAACCACCAGCGCGTGCTGCTCTCCGACCTCTCGGGCCGGAGCAACATCGTCTACAAGGCGCGGGAGTTCGGCGTCGACCTCGACAGCCGCGACCCCGCCGTCGCGAAGCTCCTCACCGACCTGAAGGACCTCGAGAGCCGCGGCTACCAGTACGAGGGCGCCGAGGCGAGCTTCGAGTTGCTGATGCAGCGGGCGCTGCACGGGTACGAGCGGCGCTTCAAGCTGATCGGCTTCCGGGTGATCGACGAGAAGCGGGTCGAGAACGAGCCGCCGCTCTCCGAGGCGACGATCATGCTCGAGGGCCCGGACGGCAAGATCGAGCACACCGCCGCGCAAGGGAACGGCCCCGTCGCCGCGCTCGACGGCGCGCTCCGGAAGGCGCTCATTCGCTTCTTCCCCGAGATCGAGCAGGTCGAGCTCGTCGACTTCAAGGTGCGCGTGCTCGGCTCCGACGGCGGCGTCGGCGCGATCGTGCGGGTGCTGATCGAGTCGGGCGACGAGCACGATCGCTGGGGCACGGTCGGCGTCTCGCACAATCTCATCGAGGCGAGCTGGCAGGCGCTCGTCGATTCGCTCGACTACAAGCTCTACAAGGACGGCAAGCGCGCGGGAGCCACGCCCGACGGGGCGGAGTCTCGGCTGCGCCGGGCCCGCGCCGAGGCCTGATGCCGAGTACCACGTGGGAACGGATCAAGGAGGACGTCCGCGTCGTCTTCGACCGCGATCCGGCGGCGCGCTCGACGGTCGAGATCCTGCTGACCTATCCCGGCGTGCACGCGCTCTTCTTCTATCGCGTCGCGCACTGGCTCTGGCGGCGTGACGTGAAGCTCGCCGCGCGGTTCATTTCCAACATCGGCCGCTTCTTCACCGGCATCGACATCCATCCCGGCGCGGCGATCGGCCGGCGGCTCTTCATCGATCACGGCATGGGCACGGTCATCGGCGAGACGGCCGACATCGCGGACGACGTGACGCTCTATCAAGGCGTCACGCTCGGCGGCACGAGCCTCAGCAAAGGGAAGCGGCACCCGACGCTCGAGGACCACGTCGTGGTGACGACGGGCGCCACGGTGCTCGGACCCGTCACGATCGGGGCGCGGAGCCGCATCGGCGCGGGCTCGGTCGTCATTCACGCCGTGCCGCCGGACTCGACCGTCGTCGGCATCCCGGGGCGCGTCGTCCGCCACGAGGGGCAGCCGCGGCCCGCGAACCTCGAGCTCGTCGACCTCGATCACGGCGATCTGCCCGACCCGGTCGCGCGCGCGATCGCGGTGCTGCTGTCCCACGTGGAGAAGCTCGAGCACAAGCTCGACGAGCACCTTTTGAAGGCGCAGGGCACCATCGAGGAGCCGCGCACCGCGGAAGAGGACGAGGATCTCCAGCGCGTGAAGGCGTTCCTGAGCGAAGGCTGATGGGGATCTACGCCGACTACGCCGCCGCGGCGCCGCTCCGACCGGAAGCGCGCGCGGCCTTCCTGGAGGCGCTCGACGCCGGACTGGGGAACGCGTCGAGCGCCCACGACGCCGGGGCGCGGGCGCGCGCGCGGCTCGAAGCGGCGCGCGAAGAGATCGCGGCGGCGCTCGGGGCGCATCCGCTGGAGATCGTCTTCACGAGTGGAGCTACGGAGTCGAACAATCTCGCGATCACGGGAGTGGCGCGTGTCCACGCGGCGCCGGTGCGGATCGCGGTCGCCGCGACGGAGCATGCGTCGGTGCTCGCGCCGGCGCGCGCGCTCGCGGCCGACGGGCACGTGATCACCGAGCTCGCGACGGACGGGCAAGGGATCGTCGATCTCGGTGCCGCGACGCCGGATCTGCTGTCGGTGGCGCTCGTGAATGCCGAGACGGGACTCGTTCAGAATGTCGGCGGGCGCGGCAAGCTCGTCCACACCGACGCGGCGCAGGCGGGATCGTGGATCGCGCTCGACGTCGACGCGCTCGGGGTCGATCTCATGACGCTCGGGAGCACGAAGCTCGGCGGCCCGGCCGGCGCCGGCGCGCTGTACGTGCGCCGCGGCGTACGACTCGCGCCGTTGCATCACGGCGGGCCGCACGAGCAGGGGCTCCGCGCCGGCAGCGAGAACGTTCCCGCGATCGTCGGCTTCGCGACTGCGCTCACGCTCGCCGTCACGGAGCGGGCTTCGACGGCGGCACGGGTCGGCGCGCTTCGTGATCGCCTGCGCGCAGGGCTCGCGACCGTCTGGCCGGACGCGCGGCCGACGCTCGCCCACGCGACGGCGACGGCGCCGCACGTCCTGAACGTCACGCTCCCCGGCGTCGTCGGCGAGGACGTCGTCGCGGCGCTCGACCTCGAAGGGGTCGCCGCCTCGACCGGATCCGCGTGCGCCGCGGGCGCCGCCGAGCCGTCGCACGTGCTGCGGGCGATGGGACACGACGACGCCGCGGCGCGGAGCTCGCTGCGCTTCAGCTTCGGATGGGCGACCACCGAGGCCGACGTCGACGGCATCCTGCACGCGCTGACGCGTGTCGTGCGACGCGTCGAGGTGGCGGCGTGAGCGGCCCGCGCATCGTCGTCGCGATGAGTGGCGGCGTCGACAGCTCGGTCGCCGCGGCGCTGCTGCGCGATCAGGGCTACGACGTGGTCGGCGTCTCGATGCAGCTCTCGACGACCCCGGCCGCGACCGTCCGCGAAGGACAGGGGTGCTGCTCGCTCGAGGACTTCCGCGACGCCCGGCGCGTCGCCGACGCCCTCGGCATTCCGTACTACGTCTGGAACCTGCGCGACGCCTTCAAGGCCCGCGTGCAGGACGTGTTCACCGCCGAGTACCTGCGCGGCCGGACGCCGAACCCGTGCGTCCTCTGCAACCGCGATCTCAAGTTCGACGAGCTCTGGCGGCGCGCCGCGACGCTCGGGGCGGGTCTCGTCGCGACCGGACACTACGCACGCGTCGTCGAGCAGGACGGGCGCTGGCGGCTCCTGCGCGCGCACGACGAAAAGAAGGACCAGTCCTATTTTCTCTTCAGCCTGACCCAGGCCGAGCTCGCCCGGACGCGCTTTCCCCTCGGTGACCTGACCAAGGAGGAAGTGCGGGAGCATGCCCGCCGGCTCGGGCTCCCCGTCGCCGAGAAGCCGGAGAGCCAGGAGATCTGCTTCGTGCCCGACCGCGACTACGCCGGTTGGGTCGAGCGCCACGCCGACCGCGAGGAGCTGAAGCCCGGCGCGATCGTCGACGAGGACGGCACGACGCTCGCGAGCCACGGCGGCGTGCACCGCTTCACCGTCGGGCAGCGCCGCGGGCTCGGCATCGGCGACGGCGTCGCGCGCTGGGTCACGCGCATCGACGGCGCGACGGGCACCGTCCACGTCGGCGGCCAGTCGGCGCTCGCGAGCCGCGGTCTCGTCGCGGAGCAAGTACGCTGGGCCTCGGGTACGCCGACGGACGGCGGCATCCGCGTCCGCATCCGCCACCGGCACGCGCCGGTCAAGGCGCATCTCACCCACACCGGAACCGATCGCGTGGAAGCCTGGTTCGACGAGCCGGCGAGCGCGGTCACGCCCGGTCAAGCGGCCGTCTTCTATCGCGGCGACGAAGTGCTCGGCGGCGGCTGGATCGCCGCAGCCCTCTAGGACGGACGAGATGGCGCGCCACCCGATCGAAGAGCGTCTCGGCTACGACTTCCGCGACCACGAGCTGCTCGACACCGCGCTCACCCACCGCTCGTTCAACGCCACCCGGAATGCGCGCAACAACGAGAAGCTCGAGTTCCTCGGCGACGCGGTGCTCGAGCTCGGCGTCAGCGATCTCCTGATGAAGCACTCGCCGCAGCACCACGAGGGCGAGCTCTCGAAGCTCCGCGCCTCGCTCGTGAACGCCCGGGTCCTCGCCGAGAAGGCGGCCGCGCTCGGGCTCGGCGAGACGCTCAAGCTCGGCAAGGGCGAGGAGAAGTCGGGCGGCCGCAACAAGGAGTCGATCCTCGCCGCGGCGTTCGAAGCCCTGATCGGCGCCATCTATCTCGATCGCGGGTTCATCACCGCCCGCCGCATCCTCGCGCGCCAGTTCTCGGCCGACATCCGGTCGCGGAGCCCGAGCGCGGTCGAGGACTGCAAGACTCGGCTCCAGGAAATCACCCAGAAGCTCTTCAAGGCGACGCCGACGTACACGCTCGTCATGGAGACGGGGCCCGACCACGCCAAGCATTTCGTCAGTCAGATCTCGGTCGGCCAACGCACGTTCGGCCGCGGCGAAGGCCGCAGCAAGAAGAGCGCGGAGCAGGCGGCGGCCATGGAGGCTTTGGAGGCACTGCGCGAGGAAGCGCAGGCAGTGATGCCCCGGCGGGCGAGAGCGAGCGCCGGCGAAACGGCGAGTGCCAGCGAAACGAGAGGACGCGTGAGCGATGACGGCGCCGGCGCGTCACGGGCGTCCTCCGGAACGAGAGGTCAGCGATGATTCCTGTTCCCGCGATGCGTGTCCGACAGTTCGGGGTCGATTTCTATCAGGCCGTCCTCACCGGAACCGACGTCCAGAAGCTCGTGCGTTTCGAGGTGCTCTCCTACGACGCCGGCGTCGTCGGCGGCTCGATGAGCGGCAAGGCGTCCAAGAAAAAGAAGGCCGCCGCCATCAACTGGGAGCTGCTGGAAAAGCGCATCGCGCGGAGCGCCGAGGCCTATCAGCGCCCGGTGATCCGGAAGAAGATCGTCGAGCTGATCGAGTACTACAACCAGTGCGCCGAGGCCGGGAACCTGCCGGCGATTCCCGGTGCCGTGCTGCTCGTCGCGGAGAAGCGGCTCGACTTCAACGCGCTCGGCGGGAATCGCGCGCTCGGCATCCTCCACGTCCCGACCGAGCAGGGCATGCTGCGCGCGCTCGACGGCCAGCATCGTTTGCTGGCGCTGCACCAGCTCGCCGAGACGCGGCCCGTGAACGACGTGCAGGTGCCGGCCGTCATCTTCGACCGCTTGGCACCCGATCAGGCCGTCGAGATGTTCGTCACGATCAACGCCAAGCACACGAAGCTGAACCCGTCGCATCTGATCAGCCTCGCGGGCCGGCGGCTCTATCCCGACAAGACGCTCGCGACGAGCCACGACATCATCCGGGCGCTGTCGGAGGACGCGTCGTCGCCGCTGCACGGGGAGATCAAGCTCTTCGGCGTCGGCAAGGGCCGGGTCGCGCAAGCGCCGCTCGCGGAGGAGCTCCGCAACATCTTCACGTCGGTGCAGGCGCTCGGCGGGCGCGACGCCGACAAGTTCCTCGATTCGGCGAAGCGCTTCTTCCTGAACTACTTCAAGCAGGTCGCGCACGTCTTCGAGGAAGCGTGGAACGGCCGGAAGTACAGCATCAAGACCGGCATGGCGCTCCGCGCGTTCCTGCGCGTCGTGCCCGACGTCATCGCGGCCGCGAAGGGGAACCGCCGCGACCCCGCCGACGCCAACGCGATCCGCGAAATCCTGGCGCCGTGGCGCGAGAACATCGGCTCGGCGCGCTTCGAGACGGAGGGCGAGTGGCGCCAGAAGCTCGCCGGCGGCACGAGTAGCACCGTCGATCAGCTCGCACGCGAGCTGCGGAGGGCGCTCGCACGGTGACCGAGGACGTTGCACACCGGGCCGGCTTCATCACGCTGGTCGGGCGGCCGAACGTCGGGAAATCGACGTTGCTGAACCAGGTCGTCGGGACGACGCTCGCGGCCGTCGCGAACAAGCCGCAGACGACGCGGAACCGCATCGTCGGGATCCTGAACCGTCCCGACGCCCAGCTCGTGTTCGTCGACACGCCCGGGATCCACAAGGCGAAGACGCCGCTGAACGCCCGGCTCGTCTCGACCGCCCGCCAGGCGATGGGCGAGGGCGACGTCACGGTGATGGTGCTCGACGGCACGGCCGGCGTCACCGCCGCGGATCGCGAGGTCGCGGAAGAGGTCGAGAAGCGGCCGCACGTCGTGCTGGCCGTCTCGAAGATCGACCTCGTCGGCAAGGCCGGCGTCATCCCCGTGCTGACGGCCGCGCAGAGCCTGATCCCGAAGGCCGACGTGATCCCCGTCAGCGGCAAGACCGGTGACAACGTCGATCGCCTCCTCGATCTCGTCGCGGCGAAGCTGCCGCCGAGTCCGCCGCTCTATCCCGAGGATCAGGTGACCGAGCAGAGCGAGCGCTTCCTCGCGTCCGAGATCGTCCGCCAAAAGGTGATCGAGAAGACGCGCAACGAGGTGCCCTACACGACCGCCGTCGTCATCGAGGCATTCCGCGAAGAGCCCGAGAAGAAGCTCGTCGTCATCAACGCCGCCGTCATCGTCGAGCGCGACAGCCAGAAGGGGATTCTCATCGGAGAGAAGGGTCAGAAGATCCGCGAGATCGGGACGGCGGCGCGCCACGCGCTGGAAGAGACGTTCGGGTGCCGCATCTATCTCGAGCTGCACGTCAAAGTGGTTCCGGGCTGGACAGGCAATCCAAGGGTGCTCGGTGAGCTCGGGATCTAAGACGACCAATCGCTCGCGTCGCGCCGTTCGAACCACTGCCACCAAGGAGAAGCGCGAGCAGGGGCGCGGCGCGAAGCGGCCGCGGCCGACGCCGGTGCGGCCCGCCGCCAAGACGCCGCGCGTGCCGCGCGAGGAGCGGACGGAGCCGAAACGGCAATCGCCCCGCGAGATCTCGCCGGGCAGCGCCGCCGCCCGCGCGCTGCCACGCGTCGTGATCGCCGGCCGTCCGAATGCCGGGAAGTCGTCGCTCTTCAACCGGCTGCTCCGGCGCCGGAAGGCCGTCGTCGATCCGACCCCGGGCGTCACTCGCGACGTCAACGAAGCGGTCGCCGTGTTCGAGGATCGCGCCGTGCTGCTCGTCGACACCGGCGGCTTCGAGAGCGAGAGCACCGAGGGCCACCTCGACCGCGCCGTCCGCGACACCAGCCTCGGCGCCGTCGAGGACGCGGCGCTCGTGCTCTACGTGCTCGACGGCAAGGCCGGTCTGTCACCCGCCGACGAGGCCGCCGCGGTCGAGCTGCGACGCCGCCGTGCCCGCGTCCTTTTCGTCGTGAACAAGCTCGACTCCGCGGCGCGGCTCGCGGGCGGACACGAGTTCTACCGGCTCGGTGCCGACGAGCTGATCCCGGTCTCGGCGGCGCACGGCCACGGTATCGCCGCCCTCGTCGAGCGCATCCTCGAGGAGACGCCGGAGGCCGCCATCGGCGAGGCCGACACCGCGGTCCGCGTCGCGATCATCGGCCGCCCGAACGCGGGCAAGTCGTCGCTCGTGAACCGCCTCCTCGGGTTCGAGCGCGCGATCGTCGACGCGACGGCCGGCACGACCCGCGACGCGCTCGACACGCTGCTCGAGGTCGGCGGCACACGCTACGTGCTCGTCGACACCGCCGGCATCCGCCGCCGCAACAAGGTGCACGACCCGCTGGAGCGCTCGTCGGTCGGGAGCGCCATCGACGCGCTCAACCGCGCCGACGTCGCGATGCTCGTCATCGACGCCGCCCAGGGGCTCACGACGCAAGACCAGAAGCTCGCGGCGCTCGCGTGGAACGAGGGCAAGGGCCTCGTCCTCGTCGTCAACAAGTGGGACCTCGCGACGACGACGCCGAAGGCGTACCTGGAAGAGGTCACGTACGCGATGCCGACGCTCGGCGGCTTTCCGATGCTGACGGTGTCGGCGCTCCAGGGCACGGGCATCGACAAGATCCTGCCGACGGTGAAGCGCGTCGCCGCGGCGCACGGGGTCGATCTCCAGACCGCGCGCCTGAACCAGGTCGTCATGGCCGCCGTCGCCGCGCAGGAGCCGCCGGCCGTGCAGGGCAGACGCCCGCGCTTCTACTATACGGCGCAGACCGGGCGGAGGCCGCCCACGGTAGTCGTTTTCGCCAGCGTTCCCCATGGCATCCACCCGAGCTACCACCGATATCTGACGAATCAGATCGCGGCGGCGTTCAATCTGAAGGGAACCCCGTTGCGTTTGAGCTTCCGCGCCAGGCATTGAGTTCCTCGATGAACCCGCGTTCCAGCGCCACCCCCACGGCGCCCGCGGTGCGCGCCCACCCCCTCGTCACGATCTGGGGGGCCATGCAGCACGCCGCCCGGCAGTTCTACCGCGACGGCTGCCCGACGCTCGCCGCCGCCATCTCGTTCTACGCGCTGCTGTCCCTGATCCCGGTGCTGTTCTTGGTGATCGCGCTGACGGGCTACGTGATCGGCTCGTCCGACGACATCTACCAAGCCGTGCTGCAATGGGTGCGCGAGTTCATCCCGCACCTCAGCGAGGACCTGACCGGCAACCTCGAGTGGGTGGTGCAGAACCGCGGCCGGCTCTCGTGGCTCGGCCTCGGGGCACTGGTCATCGCGGCGAGCCTCGTCTTCCAGGCCGTCGAGTTCGCGCTCGATCGGGTGTTCACCGTTCCGCGGAAGCGGAGCTTCTGGCGCTCGCGCCTCCTCTCGGTCTGCGTCGTCGTCGGGATGGGCCTCGTCATGCTCTTCTCGTTCTACGTCGGGGTCCTGGTGCACGCGCTCCGCGCCGACCCGACGCTGGCCCCGCTCGGCCGCTCGATCGTGATGCCGCTCGCGCGCGGGCTCGGGCTCCAGTACCTGACGTCGGTCGCCTTGATCGTGGCGGCGTTCACGCTCTCGCTCCGGGTGTTCCCGCACGCGCCCGTGAGCTGGCGCGAGGCGTTCGTCGGCGGCTGCATCGGTGCGGCGCTCTGGGAAATCGGCCGGCGGATCTTCCTCTGGTACCTCGCCAACCTCGCGCAATTTTACGTCGTGTACGGCTCGCTCGGCGCACTCGTCGCGGTGATGGTGTGGATCTACATGTCGGCGTCGATCTTCCTGTACGCGGCCGAGCTCGTCGTCGCGCTACAACGAGCCGAGCGCGGCACCTCCTAGCGGTAGCACCGCGTCGCTCGCCGCGACCGGCGGGCAGCGACGGTCGCCGACGTACGTCGCGAACGGCGGCGCGCCGCTCCGTACCCCGAGCTGCCACTCGATCCCCGACGGAGCCGGACCCGAGGCGCGGATGGTGCCGTCGTGCAGCCCGTGGAGGTGGTGGGCCGCGCACACCGCCGTGCGGTTGTCGCGCGTGTTGAGGCCGCCGCGCGAGCGGAACGTGATGTGGTGGTCGTGGAGATTCCGGCGCGAGCTGCATCCCGGCACGGTGCAACGCCAGCCGTCGCGGGCGAAGATCGGGTCGGGGTGGCGCGGTTGGCTCTCCCAGTGGTGCACGACGTGATGCAAGAGCCGTTCGAGGGCGCGCCAGCGCGGCGCACCGGGTTGGGCGAACGCGTCGAGCACGTCCCGTAGCAACGCGATCACGGAGACCGGGGCGACGAACGCGATCTCCGCGTCCACGATCTCCGATCGTGCCGCATCGAGCTCCGCGGTCAGCAGGGGCGACGCCGAGGAGGGTGCCGCACTTTGCTGCGTCGCGAGCGCCGCCGAACGCGCGCCGATTTGCAGTCTGCACGCGGGTGACGTTTCGCGGCACTCGCCCGCATACCCACCACCACGTGACGACTCGCGGCACGCCGCCACGAGCGGCGCCGCCGGCGACGCCAGCCGGCTGTCGAGCGGCGGCGGCGCCAACGATGCCGCCGACCCGGAGACGTCGCGCGCCTCGAGCACCCAGCTCACTTCATCCGACAACCGGCGTACCGTGACGCCGTCGGCGCGGGCGACCCAGGCCGGTGCATTGGTCCGGTCGAGCACCGGGAGCAGCGTCACCGCCTGGACCCAGGACAGGCGGCCCTCGCGATACGCGCGGCCGAAGTCGTCGCTCCGCGCCGTGGCGCGCTCCAGCTTCGCGAGCGCCCACACCTTCCGAATGGAGAGGCCGAGCCGTTCGCGCGCGTAGGCGTCGAGCGTGGCGAAGCCGAGCATGCGATAGAGCTTGTGGTCCACCACGACCCGCAGCAGGCGACCGATGCGCGGCTCGGCCGTCCGGATGACGCGCGTCGCCTCGTGCAGTCGCGCGTCGAGCGCGAACGCATCGGCGGGAGCAGGCTCGAGGACGAGAGGGACCGGACCGGCCGGAGCCGAGGGCTCGGCGTCAACCGGAGCGGACAGGACAGATGAGGCGACGGTATCGGCCGGAATCCGTTCGGCCGGGGAAGTGGCCGCACTGGCCCGAGCGAGCTCGGCCGGGAAGGGGACACCATCCATCGTCACGGTCCGTTCACGGATGCCGTCGGCTGGTCGCACCGTGCCGCCTTCTCGGCATGAAACCGTCACGGGAGGCTCGCGCACTCCACCGGCGCACCGCTGCCGACGGGCGAGCCGCATCGCCTCGATCAACGACCGATCACCGAGTGACGCGCCGGACGGACGGCCCGAGAATCCCTCCGCGGCGATCGCCTCCGCGGCTTCCCACGTCGCAAGCGGCCCGCCCGCCATGCGCGACGCCAGCTCGACCGCCCGCCCCCATACCGCCCGCACGCGCGCCGGGCAGGCGAAGCGCCACCGGAGCGCCGGCTCACCGTCGATCTCGGCACCATCCGCCGCGGGATCGGGTGGGACGTCCGAGCGACGACGGGACCGCTTGGCGAGCTCTTCGAGCTCCTCGACGGTCCGAGTGCGCGCGACCTCCAGCCACTGCTCCTCGTCTTCGACCGTCGCGATCGCGCAGAGGGCACGTGCCCGCGCCCACGACAATTCCGAGCGATCGTACGCTCGCGAAATGGCCGGCAGCGCGTCGAGCCGTGTCGCCACCCAGGCGGCCTCTTGCAGCGTGCGTCCCGAAATCCCGAGCCGCTCGCGCGCATAGTCGCTGAGCCGCACGAAGCCGATCCGACGATAGAGACGGCGCTCGAGGAGAACCCGAGCGGCGCATCCCAGCTCCCGACGCATCGCGACCTCACCGTGACACGCGAGCCGCAGCTCGCGATCGATGCCGGCGGCGAACCGCGCTCGCTCGGTCTGGAGCGCGCGATCGTCGCCGTCAGGCAACGGCGCCCGCGTGCGACCGGCGCCTGCCGCGCACGGCTTCGCCGCCCGGCCGCCGGGAACCGAAGCACGCCTGGGAAGCCCAGCCCACCGCCGGCGCCGAACAGCCGCGAGGTTCACGGAAATCTCCTACCGACGATCGCTACGGATGGATTTGCGAGGTAGCGACGTTTTCAGCAGGCGAACAGTAACCGAAAGACGGCGACGCGTCTCGACGCCTGTCAGCGGATGTCACTCGCGCGATACTCGATCGCGTACGCGACGTAGTTCGCCGCCGACTCGAGAAGCTTCGCGCGCTCGTCGTCACGCAGCTCGCGCACCACGCGCGCCGGATTCCCGAGCACCAACCGGCCGGACGGGATCTTCGTCCCAGGGGTCACGAGCGACCCCGCGCCGATCAGGCAGTCGTCGCCGATCTCGACGTCGTCGAGCAACACGGATCCCATCCCGATCAGCGAACGGTTGCCGATCACGCAGCCGTGGAGGATCACGCGGTGCCCGATCGTCACGTCGTCGCCGAGCACCGTCTCCGCACGACCGCCGCTCAGCACGTGCACCACGACGTGATCCTGGAGGTTCGTGCGAGCGCCGATGCGGATCGGACCGACGTCGGCGCGGACCACGCTGTGGAACCAGACGCTCGACTGCGGCCCGATCACGACGTCGCCGATGACCACGGCGTTCGCCGTCACGAAGGCCGTCGAATCGATCGTGGGATCAACGCCGCGAAATCCTGCGATCATGGTCACGAGAGCCCTAACACGGGCCCCGCGAACTTGTCAGTCCGGGAGGTCCCTGCTAACAAGGATCATGGAAGTCCGCCCCACGGTAAGTCGTTCGATTGGGAGCCCCGAAGGATGCTGCGCGCCTCGGGGCTTTCGTGTTTCTGAGGCCCCCACTGCCCCCCACGGAGGTGCTCATGGACTGGCGTGAGCTCGAAGAAGGCCTGACCTTCGACGACGTGCTTCTGGTCCCCGCCGAGAGCGAGATCATCCCGAAGGACGCGGTCGTCACGACCAAGCTGTCGCGCAACATCACGCTCAACATCCCGCTCGCGTCGGCCGCGATGGACACGGTCACCGAGTCGCGGATGGCGATCTCGATGGCGCAGGAAGGCGGCATCGGCTTCGTCCACCGCAACATGAAGGTGGACGCCCAGGCCCGCGAGGTCGAGAAGGTGAAGAAGTCGGAGAGCGGCATGATCGCCGATCCCGTCACCGTCCACCCCGACCAGCGCATCTCGGACGCCCTCGAGATCATGAAGCAGTTCTCGATCTCGGGCCTCCCGGTCACCCGCGACGGCCGCCTCGTCGGCATCCTCACGCACCGCGATCTGCGCTTCGAGAAGCGCATGGACCGCCCGGTGTCCGAGGTGATGACCGGCGAGAACCTCGTCACCGCCAAGCCCGGCATCAGTCTCGAGCAGGCGAAGGACATCCTCCACGCCAACCGGATCGAGAAGCTCCTCGTCGTCGACGACGACATGCGGCTCCGCGGCCTCATCACCGTGAAGGACATCCAGAAGACGACCGACTACCCGAACGCCTGCAAGGACGAGCGCGGCCGGTTGCGCGTCGGCGGCGCGGTCGGCGTCGGGCCCGATCGCGAGGCGCGCGTCGAGGCGCTGATCCGCGCCGGCGTCGACGTGCTCGCGGTCGACACCGCGCACGGCCATTCGCGGAACGTCCTCGACACCGTCCGCGACATCAAGCGCCAGCACCCGAACGTCGACATCGTCGCCGGCAACGTCGGCACGGAAGAGGGCGCGCGCGCCCTCGTGAAGGCCGGCGCCGACGGCATCAAGGTCGGCATGGGCGTCGGCTCGATCTGCACGACGCGCATCATCTCCGGCGTCGGCATGCCGCAGCTGACCGCCGTCCTCGGCGCCGTCCGCGGCGTGAAGGGTAGCGACGTCCCGATCATCGCCGACGGCGGCGTCCGTTTCTCCGGCGACATCACCAAGGCGATCGCCGCCGGCGCGCACTCGATCATGATCGGCAGCCTCTTCGCCGGCACCGAGGAGAGCCCCGGCGAGACGATCCTCTTCCAGGGCCGCACCTACAAGCTCTACCGCGGCATGGGCTCGATCGAGGCCATGAAGGAGGGGAGCCGCGACCGCTACTTCCAGGGCGACGAGCCCGACATGAAGCTCGTGCCCGAGGGCATCGAGGGCCGCGTCTCGTACAAGGGGAGCCTCGCGTTCAACATCCACCAGCTGGTCGGTGGCCTGAAGGCCGGCATGGGCTACTGCGGCTGCCGCACGCTGGAGGAGCTCCGCACCAAGACGCGCTTCCTCAAGATCAGCGCCGCCGGCATGCGCGAGAGCCACGCGCACGACGTCGTCATCACGAAGGAAGCGCCGAACTACCGACTCGAATAGCCAGCTAGCTCACCTGAAAGCGCCGCGGTCGCGGCATCGCGGCAAGGATTGCCGCGTGCAGTTGCAGCGTGGCCGACGCCCACGATGGGGGACCACGGATGATCCTCGTTCTCGACTTCGGCTCTCAGTACACCCAGCTCATCGCACGGCGCGTCCGCGAGCAGCACGTCTACTGCGAGATCCATCCCTTCAACGTCTCGCTCGAGACCGTGAAGAAGCTCGCGCCCGAGGGCATCATCCTCTCGGGCGGCCCGTCGAGCGTGTACGCCGAGGGCGCGCCGCTCCCCGACAAGGCGATCCTCGAGATCGGCGTTCCGATCCTCGGCATCTGCTACGGGATGAACGTCCTGAACTTCCTCGCCGGCGGCAAGGTCGCGCGCGCCACGCACCGCGAGTACGGCGCCTCGAAGATCACGATCGACGACCAGAGCTGCCTCTTCGCCGGCATCGCCGGCGACGTCGACGGCTCGACCATGTGGATGAGCCACGGCGACCGCATGGAGAGCCTGGCGCCCGGCTGGAAGATCATCGCGCACACCGGCAACTCGCCGATCGCCGCCTGCGCCGACGTCAAGAACCGCCGTTGGGGCATCCAGTTCCACCCCGAGGTCCACCACAGCGAGCGCGGCAAGGACGTCCTCCGGAGCTTCGTGTTCGGCATCTGCAAAGCCGAGCCCAACTGGACGATGGAAAACTTCGTCGGCCAGGAGGTCGAGAAGATCCGCGCCCAGGTCGGCGACGAGAAGGTCATCTGCGGCCTCTCCGGCGGCGTCGACTCCGCCGTCGCCGCCGCCATCATCGACAAGGCCGTCGGCGACAAGCTCACGTGCGTCTTCGTCGACAACGGCGTCCTCAGGGCAGGGGAGGCCGAACGCGTCGCCGAAGTCTTCCGCGCAAGGTTCGGCGATCGGCTACGGGTCGTCGATGCCCGCAAGCAATTCTTGGATGCGCTCAAGGGCGTCGAAGACCCCGAGGTGAAGCGCAAGACCATCGGCCGCGTGTTCATTGAGGTCTTCGACGCGGAAGCCAAGACCATCCCCGGCGTGGCGTTCCTAGCGCAGGGCACGCTGTACCCCGACGTCATCGAGTCGGTCTCGTTCAAGGGTCCGTCGGCCACGATCAAGAGCCACCACAACGTCGGGGGGCTGCCCGAGCGCATGAAGCTCAAGCTCGTCGAGCCGCTGCGGGAGCTCTTCAAGGACGAGGTCCGCGAGCTCGGCAAGCTCGTCGACGTCCCCGACGACATCCTCCAGCGCCAGCCGTTCCCCGGCCCGGGCTTGGCGATCCGGATCCTCGGCGCCGTGACGGAAGAGCGCCTGTTCATCCTCCGCGCCGTCGACACGATCGTCGTCGGCGAGATCAAGGCCGCCGGCCTCTACAAGAAGATCTGGCAGTCGTTCGCGGTGCTGCTCCCCGTGAAGACCGTCGGCGTGATGGGCGACGAGCGGACGTACGAGAACGTGATCGCGATCCGCGCCGTCGAGAGCGTCGACGGGATGACCGCCGATTGGGCGCGGCTACCGTACGATCTGCTGGCGCACCTTTCGAATCGGATCATCAACGAGGTGGCGGGGGTGAATCGGGTCGTTTACGACGTGTCGTCGAAGCCGCCGGCGACGATTGAGTGGGAGTGACCTTGCCTGCCCTCAGGCCAGTGAACATCGGGATAGCGTCTCAGTACATGAAAATCAGGTTGATACCTCAGAGAGCCTACCCAATGACCTTTGCCAGAGTAACCAGATCGCCGGGCCTCTAGTGCCTAGCACGCTGACTTGCCTCAGGGTGTTTATCGCCTCGCCTGGAGGCCTCGCAGAGGAGCGCAAGGCTTTCCGCGAAGAGATCCAAGAGTTTAACGAAAGCCACGGAATAGCTTCCGGCGTCTTGTTTGTACCCGTTGGTTGGGAAGACACGCTGGGAGGCGTTGGTCGTCCACAGTCGCTCATCAACGAGGACGTGCGCCAATCAGACTATTTTATTCTGGCTTTGTGGGATCGCTGGGGGTCGTCGCCCGACGCGACCCCGGGACAGTTCTCCTCAGGCTCAGAGGAAGAGTTCCACATTGCACTCGGATGCCATTCTAGCGCCGAAACCCCGATGCGCCAGATCGTCGTGCTATTCAAGTCCGTCGACCCGCAACAGATGAGCGATCCCGGCCCTCAGCTTCAAAAAGTCCTCGCGTTCCGAAGCAAGATCGAGCAAGACAAGAGCGTTCTCTTTCACACATTCGACAGCGGTGCCCTGTTTCGCAAGCTCATCCGGAAGCATCTTGCTGCATGGATGCGACGTAGCGACGCCATCGATCCTTCGCAGACGCCCCCAGCTAACATCGCCGGCACCGAAGACACCGCTGTGGAGACAAACGAAGACGCCCTAGAAGATTCCACTGGAGCCGCATCGGTTCAAAAGGCATGGAAGCTAGCCAACGCCGGACGTCTCACTGAAGCCGAAGTGGAGTTCGCGCGCAGTATAGTTACGCGCCAGCGACCACAACCTCTTATCGAATATGGCCGTTTTCTTCGTCGCCTAGGTAGATTCGATCAAGCAATGGTTATGTTCGAGGGCGCACTAGCCATCGCCGGCGACCACCAAGATTTACAGAGTACAGCCGTAGCCTACGCCCATCTCGGAAACTTGCTCCGCGTGCGAGGAGATCTCGTTGGCGCGGAAGACAAGTATAGGCAGAGCCTATCCATCAACGAGCAGCTTGGGCGCCTCGAAGGACGAGCTGGAAACTTAGGGGCCCTAGGATTGCTCCTGTTGACTCGCGGAGACCTCGATGGCGCCGAACACATGCAGCGCGAAGCGCTGGCGATAAGCGAGCACCTAGCACGGGAGGCAGGCATAGCCGTCGCTTGCACCAACCTTGGGCTCGTGATGACGGCCCGCGGGAACCTTGACGACGCCGAGAAATTGCACCGAAGGGCACTAGAGATTAATGAGCGCCTCGGGCGCGTCATCGGCTTGACCACTAACTATGGAAATATTGGCAACCTCGCGGCCCGACGAGGAGATCTCGACACAGCAGAAGAAATGTACGGGAAAGCACTCGACATTAGCAAGCGACTCGGTCGTCTTGAAGGGATGGCCATAGCCTACGGAAGTCTGGGCGTTGTAATGCGCGCTCGTCGCGACCTAGATGAGGCCGAGAATTACCTGATGAAATCACTTCAGATTAACGAACAACTGGGCCATCTCGGAGGTATGGCAAGTTGCTACGCAAACTTGGGAAGCTTGGCTCTGCGTCGTCGGGACTTTCAAGCCGCAGAAAGGATGTTCCGCAAAGCACTGGAACTGAATGAGCGGCTAGGGAACTTGCATGGCATGCAATCAATCTACGAAGAGCTTGCCAGGATTTACCGGAAGAACGGAGATGCGAACGGCGCCAAACAGATGATAGAGGCGGCCGCTGAGGCCGGCCGGAGAATTCAGGAATCCACTCATACGGAAGGTGGCAGTAGAGCCTAAAGACGGCGCCAGCTCGATTCAGCTAAGCCTCACGGCTCGCCACGCACGGATGCAAGGCAAAGACGCAGAAGAAGCGCATCTTCGACGGCGCGGCGGCGCCAGCGTTCCCGAAGGGGGTGCAGGTCGAGATGGCCGACCACTTCCAGACCCGGCGCTACGATCTGAAGAAGATCAGCCGCGTCTGTCTCCCGGTCTTCAAGTCGGGGTCGCCGGTCGAGCTCAAGACCGGCACGCCGAAGCCGATAACGCCTGCCGACGTTCGCCACTTCGAGAGCCGGCTCGTCTGCTACCAGGCGAAGCTCGCGAAGACACGATCGCGCAGAACGCCTGCGGACCGCTGGTGCGGAAGGACGAGGGCACGAAGCTCGTCCCGCCGCAGGCGAAGCACGTGAAGCAGCTGGCGATGCCGGTCACGGGTCAGTTCGGGTCGGCGACGGTCGACACGGCGAAGGAGCTCGAGGTGTGCGTGCCGCAGCCGGTCGAGTTGCCGATCTCGTGAGGCGTTAGGTGTCTGCGACTTCCTCGAACGGCTGAAGACCGAGCCGGCGAAGCGCGGCTGGCCCTGCCGGTACTCGTAGCGTTGCGATGACCAGAAACGACTTGTGTATATACACAAGTCGTTGTACGCCAGAATCGCGACGAAGCGAGCGTGCGCGATATGCCCAAGCGTAAAATCGACTACAGCGACATCCCACCGCTCTCGGACGAGCAGCTTCGCCGGATGAAGCGTGTCGGTCGGCCGACGATCGGGCGCAGCCCTCGCACGGCAATTTCTTTGCGGCTGGATCCCGACGTGCTCGCACGCCTCAAAGCCACGGCGGCGAAGCGCGGGATCCCGTACCAGTCGTTGATCAACGACATCCTGGCGCGCGCGGTCCGCCGCGCGGGATGAAGTAGCGGCGTCTCGGTGCGGAGACGCGTTCCTTCCGCTCGGATGCTAGGAGACGACCATGGGAGGGGCCGGTCAGCGCATCCGCGGAGGCGTCGCGCGCCTTTTCGCGCGGCGGTGGGCACGCGTCCTCGCGGCGCTCGTCGTCGTTCTGGTGCTCGTCCGGATGGTGTTGCCGGCGGTGCTCCGAAGCGTCGTCGTTTCCCAGGCGGACCAGGCGATGGTCGGCCGCGTCGAGATCGACGACGTCGACCTCTCGCTCGTCCGCGGCGCGTTCACGTTGCACGGAGTCCGCGTCTACAGCTCGGAGGCGGTAGCGGGTGGCGAGGCGCCTTCGGCGTCGGGTGCGGTCGCGCCGACGCCGGGCACCGAGGCAACGGAAGCACCGGCAACGGCCGACCTGACGGACGCGACGCCCACGGCCGCCGCTGAACCGACACCCGTCTCCACGTCGTCTCCCGCGCCGACCGTCGCGACCAGCGCACCGTCGGCGGGAACGGGCGGCGCCCCGCCGACCGAGGCGGGAACCGGACCTCCCGGCTCGGCACCGGTCCTCTCCGCGAAGCGCCTCATGGTGAACATCGCCTGGCGCGCACTCCTCCGCAGCATCGTCGAGATCGAGCGCATCGAGCTCGACGGCGCCGCGGTGAGCCTCGATCGCGCCCAGGACGGGGCGCTCGTGTTGCCGGCGGCGGCGCCGGCCACCGAGCCGACGCCCGAGCCGCCGCCGTCGGGCGATGCGGGGTGGGGCGTGCTCATCCGGAGCGTCGCGCTCCACGACGGGCACATCGGGTTTCGCGACTTCGCGATCGGCGATCCGCCGCAGCGGCTCGACGTCGATCTGCCGGCGGTCGAGGCGTCGGAGCTGGCGCTGCTCATCACGCAGAGCGGGCTCCAGCCGGGGAAGCTGGCGCTCGACGCAGGCATCCAGGACGGCACCCTCCATCTCGACGCGACGATCGAGAGCCTGCCGGCGGGACCGGCCTACGAGTCGCACCTCGTGCTGACGAACGTCCCGATCGCGGACTCGCGGGTCTACATCCCGAAAGTCGGGTGGAGCGGGCTCGCGGGGCGGCTCGACGCCGATCTCGTGCACCGCTTCGAGTCCGAGGGCGCGCACACGGTGCGCGGGACGGCGGCGCTTCGCGAGCTCGACGTGCGCGTCGCGTCGCTCGATGATCCGGCGCTCGCGTGGAAGCGGCTCGCGGTCGAGGTCGGTGGGATCGACTTCGTGGCGCAGCACGCGGACGTGACGGCGGTCACGCTCGACGGCGCGCGCGTGGTGACGCGGCCGGCGGGGCCCGAGCCGTTGCCGGTGCTGCACGGCTTGATGACGGCCGCGGCGGAGACCGTCGACAAGGTCGTCGATCCTGAGCCGTCACCGCCCGTGGTCGCGTCGCCCGCCGCGACCGAGACCGCCGTGGCGACGCCCGCGCCGCCATCGCCCGACGTGACCTCACCGGACGCGGCTGCGTCGCCAAACGCCGAAGGGTCACCGGCGGCCGCGGCACCGCCGTCGGCAACCGTCACGAGCGCGGGTGCGAAGCCGTGGACCTGGAACGTCGCGAAGCTCCACCTCACCGACGGCCACGTGCAGATCGTCGGCGGCGACGCCCCGCTCGGCGTCGACGTCCAGGCCGAGGCGGCGCCGCTGACGAGCACGGCGGGGAAGGCCGCGGCGATCCGTTTGAGCCTCGCACCCGGCTCGGGCGGCACGCTCGACATCGCCGGCAACCTCGTGCCCGATCCGCTCGCGTTCGACGGCACGCTCACGGTGAAAGACCTGGGGCTCGTACCGCTCACGCAACCGGTCGCGTCGGCGACGACGCGCCTCCTGAAGAACGGCGTCGCGAACCTCGACCTCACGATCGCGACGAGTGGGGCAGGGAGCGCGCCACCGGGCGGGGTGCGGGTCGCGGGAACGATCGGGCTCTCCGACCTCGACGTGACCGGCGACGACCCGGGGGCCTTCGCGCTCCGCTGGAAGAACCTCGCGGTCGGCCTCCGTGGCGCGACGGTCCCCGGCGTGCTCGGCACCGACGCCGCGACGGCGCCCGGCCCGATCGACGTCGCGTTCGACGCGGTCACCCTGACGGAGCCGGACTTCACGCTGACCCGCACCGCGGACGGCATCGTGCTGCCGCCGGGGCTCGGTGGCACCGACGCCTCGGCCACGACCGCCGCCACCGGGCCGGCGACGAGCCCGCTGCCCACGACTGCCGGCAAGACGCCGAAGCCCGCACGGACACCCGCGACAAGTCCATCGCCCGTGCCCACCACACCGACCGCCGCCGCGCCACCAACGCACCAGCAAGACGTCCGCGTCCACGCCGACCGCGTCACGATCGACCGCATGCGGCTCGTCACCCACGACACCACCGTCCAGCCGTACTTCCACTCCACTCTTCATCCCGTGAACCTCACCGCGACCGCCGTCGACTGGCCAGGCCCCTCCGCGAACGACGTGAAGCTCGTCGCGACGAGCGCCGACGGCGGCGTGCTGACGGTGACCGGCACGGTGGCGCCGGCGCGCACCAAGCTCACCGCGAAGCTCGCCGACCTGGCGCTCGCGCCGTTCAATCCCTACGCCGCGAGCACGGGGTACGGCGTCACGGGCGGCACCGCGCGGCTCGAGTCGACGATCACGATCACCAAGGGCGCCTACGACACGCGGAGCCGCCTCGTGCTGAGCCGGCTCGGGGTGACGAGCGCCGAGGGCGACGCGCTCTTCACGAGCACCTTCGGCATGCCGCTCGAGCTCGCGCTGTCGCTGCTGACCGACCTCCAGGGCAACATCGTCCTCGACCTGCCGATCGCCGGTGACGAGGCCGGCATGCGCACCGGGGTGAGCACGATCGTCGGCAACGCGCTCACCCGCGCCATCCTGAACGCGGTCACGTCGCCGCTGAAACTCATCGGCGCGGTCACCCGAATCGGCGAGAAGCCCACCGCCGTGACGCCGGGACCAGTCGTATTCCTCGCCGGCCGTCCCGTGATGGCGGACGGCGAGCCCGCGAAGCTCGACTCGCTCGCGAGCCTCCTCGGCCGCGCGCCGGGGCTCCGGCTCCATCTCCGCGGCGAAGCGGGCGACGCCGATCGCCGGTGGCTCCGCGAGCAGGCGCTCCGCGCCAAGCTCGAAGCGGAGAGCGGTGTCTTCGGCAGCGTCCGCCACGTCGCCGAGCGCGGCGCCCGCAAGGCGGCGCTCGCGGCGCTCACCGCACGCGCGGAGGGCAAGGCCGGCGAGATTTCGCCCGAGCATCAGGAGTGGTTCGAGGCGAAGGTCGGCGAGCAGCAGGTCGACGACGCGGCCCTCCGCACCCTCGCCGAGGCGCGCGCGGCCGAGGTGCAGAAGAAGCTCGCAAGCGGCCAGGGCATCGACGCCGCCCGCATCGTGCTCGACGAGCCGCGCGTCGGCGACGCCGCGGCGCGGCCCGTCGTCGCGATCGGCCTCGGCGCGCCGGCCCCGGCGGTCGGGGCGAGCCCGGCGCCGCTACCGTCGCCCGCGCCCACCGCCGCGCCCTCGTCGGGCCGCGGACGTGCGCGACGCGATCGGTAGCCGCTTCACCCACGGATGCGGGTCCGAGGTGGACGCTGGTCGATCTCGCGTTGATCATCCACTACGTGAATGATTATCATTCACGGCTATGAACCCGCTCCCCAGACTGGTCGCGAGCGCCCTCGCCGAACGCCTCCGCGTCATGCCCGCGGTCGTCGTCACCGGGGCGCGTCAGACCGGGAAAAGCACGCTTGCGGCGGAGCTCGTAACGGGGAAGCGCCGCTACGCCTCGCTCGACGACCTCGACGTCCTCGACGCGGCACGCCGGGATCCGGAGGCGCTCCTCGGCGGTTCCGGCGCCGTCACGCTCGACGAAGTGCAGCGCGAACCGTCGCTGCTGCGCGCCGTGAAGCGTGCCATCGACCGTGATCGCCGTCCTGGGCGATTCCTGCTCACGGGATCCGCAAACCTGCTCCTGATGCGCCAGGTCTCCGAGTCGCTCGCCGGCCGCGCCAGCTATCTGACCCTCTGGCCCATGGTCCGACGCGAGCAGCGTGGGGAGGGGCGCTGTGGCCGCTGGGAGGAGCTCCTGGCGGCACGCGACGCCGACTGGCTCGACGTGCTCGCCTCCGAGCCACCGAGCGACGACGATTGGCGCCCGCTCGCTCGCCGAGGGGGCTTCCCGACGCCCGCGGTCGAGCTCACCTCGGCTCGCGAGCGGGCGATCTGGTTCGACGGGTACGTTCGTACGTATCTCGAGCGCGATCTGCAGAGTCTCGCCGCCATCAGCGGCTTGCCCGACTTCCGGCGCCTGATGCGGGCCGCGAGCCTTCGTCTCGGCCAGCTCGTCAATCAGACCGAGCTCGGGCGCGACGTCGCCTTGCCGCAGCCGACCGTCCACCGGTGGCTCAATCTGTTGGAAACTTCCTATCTGCTCGTCCGCCTCCCGGCGTACGCGGTGAATCGGACGAAGCGCCTCATCAAGTCCGCGAAGCTCTACTGGGGCGATACCGGCGTGGCCTTGCACCTCGCGGAAAGTGACGCACCGACGGGTGCCCATCTCGAAAACCTCGTCCTGCACGACCTGCTGGCGTGGCGCGACGCGCGTCTGGAACGTGCGGAGATCTTCTATTGGCGGACGGCGATCGGCGAAGAGGTCGACTTCGTCGTCGAGACGACCGGCGGGCTCATGCCGATCGAGATCAAAGCAAGTGCTCGACCGCGCCTGGCCGATGCGACCCACCTTCGCACGTTTCGCGCCGAATACGGCAAGAAGGCGCGCGCCGGACTGCTTCTTCACACCGGCACGACGCTCGAATGGCTGTCACCCGACGTCCTCGCCGCGCCGTGGTGGCGTGTGCTGTGACGGCGCCTCCTCCTCGAGCGCCTTGACCGTCATCCGTTGGTGCGCGATGGGACGGGGATCATCGGGGCGAATCCGCACAGCCGACCGTCCCGATCGTCTCGTGAAAGGGAGGACGTACCCGTGAAAGGACCCACGCTCGCGCTTCTCGCGGGAATGCCCCCCGGACGACGCGCGCCGACGCGCACGAAGCTGCGCGCCGCCGATCCGCCTCGTTAGGCGTCACGAACGCATGCCGGACGCCGCGCCCCCCTCACGGGAACTCGAGACGATGCCACTACGCACCAAGTTCTGGTTGGGCCTCGTACTGCCCGCGGCCACGCTCGTCGTGGCCATCGCGCTCGTGCTGGCGAGCGGCAGAGGACGACGAGAGGCGCCCGCCATCGTCTTCTTCGCCTCACTGGTGGCCGTTCCGGCGCTCGTGCTCGTGAACTGCTGGACGCTGTTCGTAGCCTGGTCTTCGCGCGTTCGCCTCGTTCTTTCTTCTGCCGCACTACCCGCGCTGTTCGTTCTCGGTGCCGTCGCGTTCGTCCATGGCGCAGACGGTTGGCAAAAAGCAGGCATGCTCGTCCTCGCGCCGTTCATGCATTTCCCGATGCGTCACGTCGGCTTGCTGGCGGCGGCGTGGTTGGGCGCGGTGTTGGGGCTGCTACTCACGGCGAAGCTGATGCCGGCAAACAGGGGCGCGAAGTGACGCCCAAACGTCGTTCGACCCGACACGCCACGGCGGCGGGTGAAAGGAGGAGGCACTCGTGAATGGAATCACCCTCGCGCTTCTCGCTCTCGGTTTCGTCTTGGGATCGCAGACACCGGCGATGGCCCAGGGCCAGGCCAAGCCGCCCAACATCCTCGTCATCTGGGGTGACGACATCGGCTACTGGAACATCAGCACCTACAACCAGGGGATGATGGGATACAAAACCCCGAACATCGACCGCATTGCGGCCGAAGGGGCGAAGTTCACCGACTGGTACGGGCAGCAGAGCTGCACGGCCGGGCGCGCATCGTTCATCACCGGGCAGGTCGGGTTCCGGACGGGGATGCTGAAGGTCGGACTGCCGGGCGCGCCGGAAGGACTCCAGGCGCGCGACGTGACGATCGCCGAGCTGCTGAAGGCGCGCGGCTACAAGACCGGCCAGTTCGGGAAGAACCACCTCGGCGACCGGGACGAGCACCTGCCGACGGCGCACGGCTTCGACGAGTTCTTCGGGTCGCTCTACCACCTGAACGCCGAGGACGAGCCCGAGCATCCCGACTACTTCAAGGATCCCGAGATGCGGAAGCGGTACGCGACGCGCGGCGTGATCCACAGCTGGGCAAACCCGGACGGGACGCAGAAGATCGAGTCGACCGGGCCGCTCGACAAGAAGCGCATGGAGACCGTCGACGAGGAGGTCACCCGCGAGGCGATGCGCTTCCTCGACGAGTCGAAGAAGGACGGGAAGCCGTTCTTCCTCTGGTGGAACTCGACTCGCATGCACATCTGGACCCGCCTCAAGGCGGAGTCGCAGGGGAAGACCGGCCTCGGCATCTATCCCGACGGCATGGTCGAGCACGACGCTATGGTCGGGCAGCTCCTCGACAAGCTGAAGGAGCTCGGCCTCGAGAACGACACCATCGTGATGTACTCGACCGACAACGGCGCCGAGAAGTTCACCTGGCCCGACGGCGGCCAGTCGCCGTTCCGCGGCGAGAAGAACACGAACTGGGAGGGCGGCTACCGTGTGCCGTGCGCGATCCGCTGGCCCGGCGTCATCAAGCCGGGCACGGTGCTGAACGACGTCTTCGCGCACGAGGACATGCTGCCGACGCTGCTCGCGGCCGCCGGTGATCCCAAGGTGAAGGAAAATCTCCTGAACGGCATGAAGGTCGGCACCAAGACCGCCAAGGTGCACCTCGACGGCTACGACATCACCGACGCCCTCGCCGGCAAGTCGCCGAGCCCGCGCCGCGAGTTCTTCTACTTCAACGACGACGGCTCGCTCGTCGGCCTTCGCTACGACCAGTGGAAGATCGTCTTCGCCGAGCAGCGCGAGCACGGCCTGAACGTCTGGGAAGAGCCGTTCGTCCATCTGCGGCTGCCGAAGCTCTTCAACCTCCGCTCCGACCCGTTCGAGACCGCCGATCACGAAGGCATGGACTACGAGCGCTGGCGCGTCGAGCACCTCTTCGTGATGGTGCCGGCGCAGCAATACGTCGGGAAGTTCCTGGCGACCTTCAAGGCCTTCCCGCCGAGCCAGAAGCCGGGGAGCTTCAGCATCGACGCGGCGATGGAAACCCTCCAGCGGAACGCGCAGGGAGGAAGCTCGTAGCCGAAGGGGAAGCGCCTCGGCTCGTCTCGTCGAGCGAGACCCCGGCGTCAGGTGGCTGCGCGGAGACAGGCGATCGGTAATCGCTTCGCTCCGCGCAGCGTCGGGTTCTGCGTCCGCACGACGCCGCCGCCGACCTCGATCCGATCGGCGGACGCGAGGAGCTCGCGCAGCACCGCGATGCCCTCCATCTCGGCGAGGCTCGCCCCCAGGCAGTAGTGGATGCCGCCGCCGAAGCCGAGGTGGTCGCGCGGGTCGCGGTCGACGCGGAAGGCGTCGGGGTCGGGATAGTGCCGCGGATCGCGGTTGGCCGCGCCGAAGAGCAGCAGCACCCGCGCACCCGCCGGGATCTCGACGTCACCCACGGGGTACGGCGCCGTGGCGGTGCGGAAGAAGCCCTGGATCGGCGACTCGTGGCGCAGCGACTCGCGTACGGCCGACGGTACGAGGCTCGGGTCCGCCTTCAGCGTCCGCCACTCCTCGGGACGCTCGGCGAGGGCGATCACCATGTTGCCGAGCAGGTTGGTCGTGGTCTCGTGGCCGGCGATCAGAAGGAGCAGGAAGAAAAAGAAGATCTCGCTGTCGTTCAGGTGCCCGTCGGGATGCTCGGCGAGGAGCTTCGAAATCAAGTCGTCGCCCGGCTTCCGGCGCCGCTCGCGGACGAGCTCGACGCAGACGGCCTGGAGGTCGGCGATGGCGCGGGGACCGCGGGCGACATCGTCGGCCCATTGCTGCTCACCGACGAGGCCGCGGATGAGAGCGGTGAGGCCGCGCATGAACGCGCGCGACGCGGCGGGGAACCGCATGCCCATGCGGGTGGTCGACTCGACCATCCGACGCCGTGACATGACGTGGACGATCTTCCGCGCGACGGGATTGTCGGGGTCCGTCATCTTGAAGAGCTCGATGATGTCGTCCGAGATGCGGCGAAGCTCCGGGAGGTCCGCGTCGCCGATGCCGAGGATCGCCGCGATGACGGTGACGGGGAAGGGCGAGGCGACCTCGGCGACGAAGTCGACGGGTCCGCCGTGGCCGAGGCGGGCGACGGCTTCGGCGGCGAGCCGGTCGACCATCGGCTGCCAGCGCTCCAGCGTTCGCGGCGTGAACTCGCGGGACACGATGCGGCGGAGGCGGGTGTGATCCGGCGGATCGACCGTGATCATCATCGGCGAGTACATGCGCCGGAAGGCGACGCCCTCGGCCGACGACAGCGCGCCCGGGTTGCGCAGGCCCTCGTGGACGTCGTCGAAGCGGGAGAGCACCCAGACGTCGTTGCGCTCGTCGTGGTAGACGCGGGGCGCGTCGGCGGCGAGGAGGCGCCGGTACCACGGATACGGGTCGGCGATGACGGCGGGCGACAGCGGGTCGTAGGCCAGCGTGTCGGTCTCGAGAACGGGCGTCGCGGCGGCAGCGCGCATCGGAATCTCCTTCCGGACCCGTTGTAGTCGGGATACGTCGTTCGGCGTATTCGGGTTCCGACGCCGGCCGCGCGCCGACGGGTCCGACGCCGCAAATGACTGATTTCGAGCCGAGAAAGCTGCCCCGTCAGGAGCGCTCCCGCGCGACGTACGAGGCCATGCTCGAGGCGTGCGCTCGGCTTTTGCGGGAGGAGGGCTACGAGACCCTCACGACGACCGGCGTCGCCGAACGGGCCGGGGTCGGCATCGGGACGCTCTACGAGTTCTTCCCGAACAAGGAGTCGATCGTCGCGGCGCTGATCGAGCAGCGGATCGGGCGCCTCGTCACCGACGCGACCGCTCAGCTCGACGCATCCCTGGAGATCCCGAACCTGGAGCAGGCCGCCGACTTCCTGATCCGCGGGCTCGTCGGCCTCCTGCTGTCCGACCGCGAGCTCTACCGGGTCGTGCTCTTCGACGTCCCGTTCAGCAATCGGCTCCCGGCCATGCAGCGCGCGATCGCCGAGCTCTTCGCGCTCGCCCGCACGAGCGGCGAGCGGGCGGGCGAGCGCGTGAGCCTTCCGGATCTCGACGCCGACACGTGGCTGATCGCCCGCATGCTCTACCAGGCGATCCTCGAGATCGCGTTCGCGGAGCCGGGCGCGCCCGATACCGAGACGCTGACGCGCGAGCTCGTCCGCCTCGCGCTCCGCATGATGCGGCAGTCGGAATGAGCGACGACCGGACCCGGGTGCTGCGGTTCCCGAGCGCCGTCGAACGCGACCCCGCGGTCGACGCCTGGATGCGCGCGCACGCCGGCCCGCTCGGCGCGATCGCGGCGCGCTGGTTCGAGGTGATGCGCGGCCGCGGCGACGACGTGCGCGAGCTCGTGCACGACGGGGCCCCGACGGCGTGCGTCGGGGATGCGGCCTTCGCGTACGTGAACGCGTTCACCGCCCACGTTAACGTCGGCTTCTTCCGCGGGGCAGAGCTTCCCGATCCACGCGGCCTGCTCGAAGGCAGCGGCAAATTCATGCGGCACGTGAAGCTCCGGCCGGGGGTGGACGTCGACGAGCAGGCCATCGCGGCGCTCGCCGACGCTGCCTACGCCGACATGAAGAGTCGCGTCACCTGAAAGGTCTGACGCTGGAGGACATCGACCATGAACGACACGCCCCCGACGCTCGTCTTCGGCAATGCCGCCGACGCCGCCCAGAGCACCCGCGGCTGGTTCCTCGGACACTTCATGCCGGGCGCGGACAACCCGCTCCGCACCGAGGACGTGGAGCTCAAGTGGTATACGCACGCGAAGGGCGAGACCCGCGCGGACTGGTCGCCCCCGAGCGCGGTCCGCACGCTGAACGTCCTCATCCGCGGAAAGTTCGCGTTGTTGTTTCCCGACCGCGAAGTGCTGCTCGCGAAGGAAGGCGACTACGTCCTGTTCGGCCCCGGGGTCGCGCATTCGTACCGATCCGACGAGGAGTCGCTGGTCCTGACAGTGCGCTGGCCGTCCCGGCCCTGAGGATCGGGACCGGGAGCGCGCCCTTGATCGCTTCAGCACCGCGGCGTAGTCGCGACCCATGACGTCGCCCGCCTGGCCGAAGAAGACGCGCGAGCTCCACAGCCATCATTTCGACTCGACGATCTGGAACGACCTGACGTTCCGCGACGACGACATCGTCATCGCGACCTACGCAAAGTCGGGGACGACGTGGATGCAGCAGATCGTGGCCCAGATGCTCTTCGGGCCCGACCCCGAGCTCGAGGTCGCCGAGATGTCGCCGTGGCTCGACCTCCGCGTACCGCCGCCGGCGGTGAAGCTCCCGGTCGTCGAGGCGCAGACCCACCGGCGCTTCATCAAGACGCACTTGCCGGTCGACGCGCTCGTATTCTCGCCGCGCGCCAAGTACCTCTACATCGGGCGCGACGCCCGCGACGTCGTCTGGAGCATGTACAACCACCACGCGAACGCGAACGCGACCTGGTACGAGGCCCTCAACGACACCCCCGGCCGCGTCGGCCCGCCGATCGAGCCGCCGCCGACCGACATCCGGCAGTACTGGCGCGACTGGATGGATCGCGACGGCCATCCGTTCTGGCCCTTCTGGGAGAACGTACGTACCTGGTGGGAGATCCGCGACTTGCCGAACGTCCTCTTCGTGCACTTCACCGAGCTGAAGCGCGACATGCCGGGCGAGATGCGCCGCATCGCCGCGTTCCTCGACATCCCGATCGACGAGACCACGTGGCCGACCATCCTCGAGTACTGCTCCTTCGACTGGATGAAGGCGAACGCAACCAAGAGCGTGCCGCTCGGTGGCGCCTTTTGGGACGCCGGCGCGCAGGTCTTCATCAACAAGGGCGTGAACGGGCGCTGGACCGACACGCTGACCTCGGCGGACTGCGCGGAGTACGAAGCCCGCGCCGTCCGCGAGCTCGGCCCCGAATGCGCGCGCTGGATCGCGACCGGCGAGCAACCGCGCTGACGCGATCGTCGGGCCTGCCTTCCCCTACATGCGGCCCGTGATCCGAAGCCCTGGCCGCAAGCGTGTCAGCAGTCGCGGTAGCGCGGGCCGCGCGCCTTCACGGGATCGAGCAACGACAGATCATTTGGCGGCAGCGCGTATCCCTCCGGATGCGGCGGGCGCGGGTCCATGCCGATCGCTACCAGTACGCGGTCCTGCTGGTAGTAGCCGACGTAGGCGTGCGGCACGAGCGCGTAGCTGAAGCCCTGCATCGCGACGAGCGCGGCACGCTCGGCCTCGCCGACGTCGACGAACGATCGGTCGTACTGCTGGCGCGCCTGGCTATCCAGCTCACGAAGTCCTTCGACGACCATCGCATGCAGGTCGGGAAGGGTGCGCAGCACGCCCTCGACGTGCGCCCCGATGCCGGCGGCACCCGCGCCCGGCATGCGGCCCTCGGCGCTCGGCGGGATGATCGCGTCGAGCACGCAGGCGAGGGCACGCCGCTCGTCGGCGGACAGCTCGCGAACGGTGGGCGTCGAATCGCTCATCAGTCGAACAGGGTCGCCAGGTTTTTCTTCATGGTGTCCGCGATGTAGAGCGCGAGCGCCTGGATCGTGTTGGTCGGGTTCACGCCCGCCGACGTCGTGAAGATGCTGCCGTCGATGACGAAGAGGTTCCTCACGTCGTGCGCGCGGCCCCATTCGTTCACGACCGACCGCGTCGGGTCGGTGCCCATGCACGTGGTGCCCATCAGGTGCCACCCGGCGAAGGGCAGGGGCGACTGCACCATCGTATCGACGGCGCCCGCGGCCGCGAGCACTTCCTTCCCGCGCGCGACGGCGTGCTCGAGCATGTCGAGGCTGTTCTGCGAGAGCCGGTACGTGATCTTGGGCGCCGGGATGCCGTCGGGATCGGTGATCTCGGGATCGAGCGTGACCGTGTTCGTCTCCTCCGGGAGGTCCTCGCAGATCGCGACCATCCCGGCGTTCCGGTCCCAGAGCTCGTCGTAGGCGCGATGGTGGTCCGCGCCGTGCGGCATGCGGCCGCAGCTGAGACCGATCATCGCGGTCGAGACGGGGCCGAAGCCGCGCAGCATCTCGAAGGAGTAGCCGCGCGCGAACCCGCGGCGCGTGTCGGTCTCGTAGAACTCCTGGCTCATGATGCAGCAGCCGCTCGGACCCTTGTAGCCGTCGAGGCGCTCCGGAAAGAGGCCGGTCACCATCGCGTACGGATGGAACATGAGCCGCTTGCCGACGAGGCCGCTCCGGTTCGCGAGACCGTCGGGGAAGTGCTTCGAGCGCGAGTTCAGGAGGAGGCGCGGCGTGCCGATGCCGTTGCACGCGACGACGACGATGTGCGCGCGCTGCCGCCGCTCGGTGCCCCCGCCGTCGTAGTAGACGACGCCGTCGGCCATGCCGTTCTCGTCGACGGTGATCTCGCGCACGCGGCAGTGGGTCTCGACGCGGACGCCCTTCCGGATCGCGAGCGGCCAGTACGTGACGTCGCTCGAGCCCTTGGCGCCCTGCGGGCAGCCCATGAGGCAGGTGCCGGCGTTGATGCACGCGGCACGGCCCTCGTACTCCTCGGTCGTGATCGCGCTGTCCGACGGCCACCAGTGCCAGCCGAGCCGGTTGAAGCCGCGTGCCAGCGTCTCGCCGAGCTTGCCGAGCGGCACGGGCGGGAGCGGCAGCTCCTTCCCGGGCGGATACATCGGATCGCCCGCGAGCCCGGAGACGCCCATCATGCGCGCGTTCAGGTCGTACCAGGGGGCGAGGGTCGCGTAGTCGAGCGGCCAGTCGTCGCCGACGCCGTCGAGCGTCCGCGCCTTGAAGTCCGACGGATGGAAGCGCGGGAAGTGGGCGGCGTAGAGGATCGTCGAGCCGCCGACGGCGTTGAAGTTCGAGATCTGAATCGGCGAGCCGGCGTCGTTGATGGGATAGTCCTCGCGCCGGCGGCGGACGTTCGGCGAGAACGCAAAGTCGCCGAACTGGCGGGCCTCCCAGTCGGCGCGGAGCCCGGGATAGTCGTCCGTCTTCACCCAGCCGCCTTGCTCCAGGCAGAGGATGTTCATCTTGGTCTCCGCCATGCTCCAGGCGAAGGCCGCGCCGGCGGCGCCGGCACCGATGATGAGAACGTCGACGGGCTCGGTGGAGGACATCGGGCGGCGCTCGGCGTACACCGCGCGCGTCGCAATCGCAAAGCCGCACCGGCCGCGCTAGGAATCGGGCGCGTGGCCGCGACCCCGACGATCCGCAGGCTACACACACTCGCCGCCGCCGACCGCGACGGCCTCGCCGACCTCACGCTCGACGTCGTCGCGGGCGGGGCGTCGATCGGGTTCATGGGCTCCGTGACGCGGGACCGGGCCCGCGCGTTCTGGGAAGGAATCGGGCGCGGCGTCGCGGCCGGCGAGCGCGTGCTCTTCGTCGCCGAGGACGGGGAGGGAATCTGCGGCACGGTGCAGCTCGTGCTCGCGCAGATGGAGAACCAACCGCACCGGGCGGACCTCTCGAAGATGATGGTCCACCGCCGCGCACGAAAGCAGGGCGTCGGCGACGCCCTGCTGCGGACCGCCGAGGACGCGGCCCGCGCCCTCGGCCGGACGGTGCTCGTGCTCGACACCGCGAGCGCCGACGCGGAGCGACTCTACGCGCGCCACGGGTGGCAACGCGTCGGCGCGATCCCCGACTACGCGCTCTGGCCCGACGGACGCCCCTGTGCAACCGTCGTCTACTACCGGAGGCTCGCGTAGTCGCGTAGATGTCCGCGTGGAAGGGGGAGCCCATGAAGATTCTCACGATCGTTCTCCTCGTCTATGCGGCCATCGTCATCGGCTTCGAGTCGCTGATCGGGTTCGTGCAGCCGGCGAACCAGTCGACGCTGAAGCTCACCACCTTCGACGCCGACGGGACCGCGCACGATCGCGTGCTGTCGCGCCTCGACACCGACGGGAAGGTTTACGTGTCGGCGAACCACTGGCCGCGCGCCTGGTACCGCCGCGCCCTCGCGCACCCCGACGTGCAGGCGACGATCGACGGGACGCAGGGCAATTATCGCGTCGTGCCGGTCGAGGGCGCCGAGCACGACCGCGTCGAGAGCCAGCACCCCCACGGTCTGGCGTTCCGCTTCGTCACCGGGTTTCCACCCCGGTACTTCGTCCGCCTCGATCCCCGTTGATGGCGTCGCAGACACGGAGAGCTCCGTGATCCGCCGCGCCCTGGCGGCTGGAGCGACGATCGCCTGCGCCGTCCTGCTCGCGGGATGCGGGCTCCTGGCGCGATTCGCGCGTGCCGACGTCCCCGACGGCTGGCGGCGCCCGGAACCGGACGAGACGGCGCAGGCGTGGCGCGACGACAGTCCACACCGCTATCTGCGGGTCCGGGCTGATTTCACCGGCGACGGCCTCGTCGACGAGGCCGCGTTCCTGGTGGAGACACCGGTCGCGCGCCTCGTGCTCGTGATGCTGGAATCCCGGAAGGACGGACCGCCGACGATCGACTTGATCGACGACCTCGGCGATCTCGCCGCGCTCGAGTCCGTGGGGATCGACGTCGTGAGCCCGGGAACGCATCGCGTGATGTGCGAGACGGAGGGCGACACGGCCTGCGGCCCGTCCGATGGCAGACGCCCGCTCACGCTCACGACGCCCGCGATCACCTACTTCAAGCCCGAAAGCGCGAGCCGGCTCCTGTATTGGAATCCGGCGACGCAGCAGCTCGATCAGGCGTGGACGAGCGACTGACGGACGGCGGGCGCGACCGCGCGTTCGCGGTCGGCCCCGAGCCGCGATAGAACGCCGCCGCCGTGACCGCGCCCGCCCGCCCCACGATCACCGCCTTCGTTTTCGACATGGACGGGCTCATGCTCGACACGGAGCCCATCTACCGGGCGTCGTGGCAGCAGACCGCCGCCGAGCTCGGCCGCGAGATCACCGACGAAGGGTACGAGATCTTCCTCGGACGGCGCACCGAGGACGCCGAGGCCGAGCTCGCGCGGCAGTTCGGCCCGACGTTCCCGATGGACCGCTTCCACGACCGCTGGCCGGTCGTCTGGCACGAGATCGCGGCGCGGGGACTCACGGTGAAGCCCGGTGTCCACGAGCTCCTGGCGTTCGCCGAGGAGCGCCGGCTGCCGCTCGGGCTCGCCACGTCGACCGCGCGCTCGCTGGCGTTGCGGACGCTCGGCTACGGCGGTTTCGCGGTCGAGCGCTTTCGCGTCGTCGTCACGGGCGACGAGATCGCGCACGGGAAGCCGGCGCCCGACATCTACCTGGAAGCGGCCCGGCGTCTCGGCATCGCGCCCGAACGCTGCGCGGCGTTCGAGGATTCCGACGCGGGCACGCTCGCCGCGAGCCGCGCCGGCATGCTGACGCTCCAGGTGCCCGACATGAAGCCGCCGTCGCCCGAGGCCGCCGCGGCGGCGTCGCACGTCCTCCGTTCCCTCAGCGAAGCGCCCGCGCTACTGCTGCCGCTTCTCGAAAGGAGATCCCCATGATCGGGTACGTGACGGTAGGCACCAACGACTTCCAGCGCGCGGCGGGCTTCTACGACGCGCTCCTCGGTGAGATCGGCGCGAAGCGCGCCATGGAGATGGACACGTTCATCGCGTGGGCGACGGCGCCCAACACGCCGATGATCGCGATCATCAAACCCTTCGACAAGAAGCCGGCGACGGTCGGCAACGGCGTGATGGTCGCCATCATGGTCGACAGCAAGGAAAAGGTGCAGGCGATCCACAAGAAGGCGCTCGCACTCGGCGGCAAGGACGAGGGCGCGCCCGGCGAGCGCGGCCCCGGCTTCTACGCGGGCTACTTCCGCGACCTCGACGGCAACAAGCTGAACGCGTTCTTCCTCGGCTGAGGCAACTCGCCGGTCGTCGAGCCGACGCCACGGCGCCGGCTCGACGACCGCGCAAGCGCTCGACGCGGCTCGGTGGTCGCGCGGCTCGCATCGAGCCAGCTCGGCACCAGAATGCTCGCCGTGGAGCGCAGAAAGCACTTGCGCCTCGCGCCGACGAGGCGCATGCTCCCGCTCCCATCACGAAGCCCAGCGCGGCATGACGAAGGAGGTAGGGGCGGTTCATGAGCTTCGTACATCTGCATCTCCACACGCAGTACAGCCTGCTCGACGGCGCCAACAAGATCGGCAAGCTGATCCCGCAGGTGAAAGCGCTCGGCATGCCGGCGGTCGCGATGACCGATCACGGCAACATGTTCGGGGCGATCGAGTTCTACAAGACGTGCGTCGCGAACGCCGTCAAGCCGATCATCGGCTGCGAGGTCTACATGGCCCCGCGCAGCCGCATGGATCGCGCCGCGCAACGCGGCGACGACCACGAGACCGGCGGCAACTTCCACATGATCCTGCTCGCCATGAACATGGAGGGCTACAAGAACCTCTGCAAGATGGTGAGCCTCGCCTATCAGGAAGGCTTCTACTTCAAGCCGCGCATCGACAAGGAGCTGCTGCGCGAGTTCAACGGCGGCCTCATCGCGACGAGCGGCTGCCTCTCGGGTGAGGTCAACCGCGCGTTCGCCGCCGACAACTACGACAAGGGCCGCGAGCTCGCGATCGAGTACCTGAAGATCTTCGGCGACCGCTACTACCTGGAGATCCAGGACAACCACATCCCCATCCAGAACAAGTGCAACCAGATGCTGAAGGAGCTCGGGAAGGATCTCGGCATCCCGCTCCTCGCGACCAACGATTGCCACTACCTCACGAAGGAGGACGCGCGCGCCCACGAGGTGCTGCTGTGCATCCAGACGGGGAAGACGCTGAACGACCCGTCGCGCTGGAAGTTCGACACCGACCAGCTCTACGTGAAGGGCATCGAGGACCTCCGCGAGGCGTTCAAGGACGTCCCCGAGGCGATCGAGAACACGCTCGAGGTGGCGAAGCGCTGCGATCTCGAGTTCAAGAACCACGACTACGAGTTCCCGGCCTACAAGACCGACCCGGGCGAGACGCTCGACCAGCGCCTCGACAAGGCGGCGCGCGCCGGGCTCGAAGAACGGCTCGCCGCCGGCTGCGGCACCAGCAAGGGGCCGATCACCGGCGACGCGGCGAAACCGTACTGGGAGCGCCTGGAGTTCGAGCTCCAGAGCATCAACAAGCTCCAGTTCGCCGGCTACTTCCTGATCGTGTCCGACTTCATCCAGTGGGCGAAGGATCAGGGCATTCCGGTCGGACCGGGCCGCGGGTCGGCCGCCGGGTCGCTCGTCGCGTACGCGCTCCGCATCACCGACCTCGATCCGCTGCCCTACAAGCTGATCTTCGAGCGCTTCCTGAACCCGGGCCGCAAGTCGATGCCCGACATCGACGTCGACTTCTGCTACCAGCGCCGCGACGAAGTGATCCGTTACGTCCGCGAGAAGTACGGCGAGGATCGCGTCGCCGGGATCATCACGTTCGGAACGCTCAAGGGCAAAGCCGCCATCAAGGACGTCGGCCGCGTCCTCGAGTTCTCGTACGGCGAGACGGACAAGATGGCGAAGCTCTATCCGGCGCCGGTCCAGGGCAAGGATCATCCGCTCGAGGAGGCGCTCAAGATCGAGCCGAAGCTCCGCGAGATGCGCGACCGCGGCACCGACCGCGAGCGCGAGCTCTTCGACTACGCGTTCCGTCTCGAAGGACTCATGCGGCACGCGTCGCGCCACGCCGCCGGCATCGTGATCGCGAACAAGCCGCTCTCCGACTACCTGCCGCTCTTCGTCGACAAAGAAGGGGCGATCCTCACGCAGTACTCGATGAACGACGTCGAGTGGATCGGCCTCATCAAGTTCGACTTCCTCGGCCTCAAGACCCTGACGTTCCTCGCCGACGCCGTCGCGATCATCAAGGCGACCAGCCCCAAGCCCGAAGCGCAGGACCTCGACCTCGCGAAGCTCCCGCTCGACGACGCCAAGACCTACAAGCTCCTCGCCAAGGGTGACACGGTCGGCATCTTCCAGATGGAATCGGGCGGCATGCGGAAGATGATCACGCAGCTCCGCCCGAGCCGCTTCGAGGATCTGATCGCCGCCCTCGCGCTCTTCCGTCCCGGCCCGCTCGACAGCGGCATGGACCAGGACTTCATCAAGCGGAAGCACGGCAAGGAAAAGATCGTCTACGACCATCCCGCGCTCGAGGGCGTGCTGAACGAGACGTACGGCACGATGATCTACCAAGAGCAGGTCATGCAGATCGCCCAGAAGCTCGCCGGCTACTCCCTCCAGGACGCCGACAATCTCCGCAAGGCGATGGGCAAGAAGAAGAAGGAGGAGATGGACAAGGAGCGCGACCGCTTTCAGCAAGGAGCGGTCGGGCAAGGGATCAAGGCCGACCTGGCGACCCGCATCTTCGAGCAGATGGAGAAGTTCGCGGCGTACGGCTTCAACAAGTCGCACAGCGCGGCGTACGCGCTGATCTCCTTCCAGACGGCGTACCTGAAGGCGCACTACCCGACGGAGTTCATGGCGGCGCTCCTGTCGCTCGAGATGGGCGATACCGACAGCACCTACAAGAACATCGCCGAGTGCCGGTCGCACGGCATCGCGATCCTGCCGCCCGACATCAACGAGAGCGGCGAGAAGTTCACGGTCGTCCCGGGGAAGGGCATCCGCTTCGGCCTCGGCGCCGTGAAGGGCGTCGGCTCGAAGGCGATCGAGATCATCCAGAAGGCGCGCGACGAGGGCGGGCCGTACAAGGACCTCGCCGACTTCTGCAATCGCGTCCGCGGCCAGCAGATCAATCGCCGGACGCTCGAGTCGCTCATCAAGTGCGGCGCGTTCGATTCGCTGCACCCGTCGCGCTCGACGGTGCTCTCCGAGGGCGAGATGGGCGCGACCTGCTTCCTCGACCGCGTGATGCAGTGGGCCGCGACGGCGGGGGAGTCGGCCGGGCAGATCACGCTCTTCAAGCTCGAGAGCGTGGCGCCGCCGAAGCCGCCGGCCAACGTGCCCGAGTGGACCGACAAGCAACGGCTGACGGCCGAGAAAGAGACAGTCGGCTTCTACATCACCGGGCATCCCCTCGATAAGTTCGAGAACGATCTCCGCCGCCTGGTGAGCGCCGTGATCGCCGATCTCGGGGGCCGCCAGAACTCCGAGCAGATCAAGGCGGGCGGCGTCGTCCACACGCTGAAGCTCAAGAACAACAAGAAGGGCGACCGCTACGCGACCTTCAACCTCGAGGACAAGAGCGGCACGATCGAGGTGATCGTGTGGCCCGAGGCGTACCGCAAGTACGAAGCGCGGATCGCCTCGGACGAGCCCATCTACGTCGCGGGCAAGCTCGAGGTCGGCGAAGACCGCTGCCAGATCATCGCCGACGAGATCGGCGCGCTCGCCGACATGCGCTTCAAGAACGCGAAGGAAGTCTGCCTCGTCTTCTCGGAACCGCTGACGCAGGAGCGCGCCGAGGCGTTGTCGCGAACGCTGCAAGCGCACCCCGGGACCCGCGCGGTCTCGCTCCAGATCCTGGAGGAGGAGATCGTCGCCAGCGTGCGGCTCCCGCGCTTCAAGATCTCGCCGAGCGAGAAGCTCGCCGACGCCGTCGAGCGGCTCGGCGCGCGCATCAACTACATCCAGTAGCCCCGCAGGCGGCGAACCGATGGCGATCGACACCGTCTTCCTCGACGCCGGCGGCGTCCTCGTCTTCCCGAACTGGGATCTCGTCGCCGCGGCGCTCGCGCCGCACGGGGTCACGACGTCCGGCGCGGCGCTCGCGGCCGTCGAGTGGGACGCGAAGCATGCCGTCGACACCGGCGCCGCCGGCGAACCGGATCTCGTGCGCGGCTGGCTCGTCTTCGGCCAGGTCTTCACGCGCGCCGGCGTGACCGACCGCGCCGCGATCGACGCGGCGCTCACGGAGCTCCAGCGCTACCACGCCGAGCACAATCTCTGGGAGCGCGTGCCGGACGGCGTGATCCCGGCGCTGCAACGCCTGCGCGCGTCGGGACGGAAGCTCGTCGTGGTCTCGAACGCCAACGGGCGGATCGCCGCGGCGCTCGGGCGGACCGGCATCGCCCCGCACGTCGACGTCATCATCGACTCCTTCGACATGGGCGTCGAAAAGCCCGATCCGAGACTCTTCGAGCTGGCGCTGACGCGAGCAGGAGCGCGAGCGGCGACCACGCTGCACGTCGGCGACTTGTTCCACACCGACGTCGTCGGGGCCCGCGCCGCCGGCATCCGCGCCGTGCTGCTCGACATGGCCGACCTGTACGGCGCCTTCGACTGCGAGCGCGTGCGGTCCCTCGGCGAGCTCGCCGACAAGCTTGATCGGGAAACCTGAGACGTCAGTCCGCGAAGAGCTTCACGACTGGGAGGCGGAGTTTCGGCAAGACGAGCGACCGAACGTTGCCCGCGATGGACGTTCTCTCACGGCCGTACGTTCCCTGCTCGAGCGAGAACACCGTGACCGATCGATGGCGGCCGTCGACGATCCAATATTCATCGATGCCCGCCGCCCCGTAGAGCGCCTTCTTTTCCGTGCGGTCGCGCGTCCCGGTTGCCGGGGAGTAGATTTCCGCGACGATGGAAGGGATCGCGCGCAAGAATTCCTCCGGGCGCGAAGGCGGACATGCCGCGAAACGCTCCGACGACACGAACGAGCCGTCGGGCTCGAGAACGTCGCCGGAGGGCAAAACGTAACCCGTGCTCGACCCGAAGACCGTGCCGAGACGGTGTCGCGTCACGTGCTGACCGAGCAGCCGCAGCAGACGACCCTCGATGCTTCCATGCCACCACCCTGCCGCGGGCGTCATGACGATGCGCCCGGCAATGAGCTCGTAGCGGTTGACGTCGGAGGTCGGTCGAGACTCCACCCAACGGCGGAACGTCCGCTGGCTGAACTTCGAATCCGATCGGAAGATGGTCTCGGCCGGCATCGCCGTCCGCGAGTATAGCCGAGCCTCTCGATGGCGGCGAAGCATCGCACGCATCCTGGCCCCGCGGTGCGAGCTATCGCGGGGCCGCGTTTGGCGCATCGCTACTGGTACTCAGTCGGCAAAACGACGACGGGGGTGGCCGGCATGCCGACCACCCCCGTCGCGACGGTCACGCGACCGTCACTTGCACTTGAGCGTCTTGCCGCCGCCGCTCACGACGCAGTTCGGCGCCGGGAACGTGTGATCGCCGCACTGGCCGCCCGCCGACTCGGCCGGACCGCCGAGCACGACCGTCATGCGGAACGGGCCGGTCACGGGACCGTACGTCCCGTTCTTGCCCTTCACCTTGAACGACGCGCCCTTGAGCTTGGCGGTCTTGTCCTGCGCCTGCGCCTGGGCGATCCCGAGCGCGGTGCCGGGGCCGCACGCGAAGCTCTGGTTCTGGTTCGTCTTGTTGGCGTACGACGCTTTGGTTGCGGTCGCCTTCCAGCCGTCCTTCGGCCCACAGATCGTGGGGATGAGACCGCCGGGCACGATGTAGTCGAGCAGCACCGTGCTGCCGGCGCCGATGTCGACGAGTTGGACCCGCATGCCCTTGGCCGGATTGGCGACGTCGAGCGGCGGGATCGGCAACGCGAGGCCCGGGAAGCTGATGACACCCTGGGCTTGGAGCTGCTCGTCGCCCGGAGGGGCGAGGAGCTTCCCGATCTTCAGCTGCGCCTTCGTCATGCCGAAGCCGGCGGTGCAGATGTCGCACGCATCGCCGATCGAGTCGCCGTCGCCGTCGGTCTGGGCGAAGTTGGCGTCGATCGGACAGTTGTCGCAGGCGTTTCCGAGCGAGTCGAAATCCGTATCCGTCTGGCTGACGTTCGAGTCCGCGGGGCAGTTGTCGCAGGCGTCACCGACCGTATCGCCGTCCGTGTCGGTCTGCGCCGGGTTCGGGAAGAACTGGCAGTTGTCGTCCGGGCAGAGATTGGCGGGGAACCCGGGATTATTGCCGAAGCCGTCGCCGTCCGAGTCGGTGCAGGTGTCGCACGCGTCACCGATCATGTCGCCGTCGGTGTCGAATTGATCGGGATTCGGGACCAGCGGACAGTTGTCGCAGATGTCGCCCACCATGTCGCCGTCGAGGTCGCCGTTGGGGCCGACCACGAACGGACACAAGTCGGGACCCGGACAGAAGCTCGCCGGGAAGCCCGGATCGCCGAAGCCGTCACCGTCGAACTCGGTGCAGGGGTCGCACGCGTCGCCGATGCCGTCGAAGTCGCTGTCCTCCTGGCCCGGATTGAACACGCCGGGACAATTGTCGCAGGGGCCGACGCCGTCGCCCTCCGGGTCGGGCACCGATCCCGGGAAGGCCGGGCAGGGGTTCATGACCTGCTCGAGACCCTTCACGTCGTCGCCGAGCGCGAGGCCGAGCGCCGCCGCGGGGAGGAAGAGCGCCGGCGGTGAGCCGCTGAACATCGCGAAGAGATCGGCCGGGCTGCTCCCCAAGATGATCCCGAGCGTCGGCGATCCCGGCGCGAGCGAGAAGATCGCGTTCCCGAAGCCGGACATGGCGTCGATGTCGTCGCAGGCAGGCGGCGCGCAGCCGGGTCCGCCCGAGACGAGACCGTTCCCGGCGGCAGGGATCGACACGCCGAGGAATATCGGCGGATCCGGAAGGAAGCTGGGACAGGAGAACAGAACGTCGCCGGGCTCCGCGCCGGCCGGCATCAGCGGATTGGCGCCGGGCGTGAGGCTCGGCGAACCGGGCGCCAGCGACAGATACGCGCACGTGTAGCGGATCTTGCCCGGTGGGGCCCAATCGAAGTCGGCGATCTGGTCGGCGAGCGGCGGGGGAGAGGGCGGGCTCGGAAAGATCTCTCCGAGACCGAGCCCGAAACCGCCGTAGCACGTGAAGGGGCCGAGCGGCAGGCCGTCGCCGTCGAGCACCTGCGTGTTCATGCCGAAGCCGACGCCGCACGTCGGATCGAGCATGCTGTAGATGTCACCCGAAGCTTCCGGCTGGAAGCCGACCGGCGGCGGCGTCGCCTCGCTGAAGACGTCCGGGGCGAAGGGGCCGGCACCGGCGGAGACCGAGAACCGGTTTACCGTGAAGTAGACGGTCGAACCGGGGACTCCGTCGTCCGGAAGCATGAACGCGTCGATGACGTCACCCGGCAGGAGGCCGAGCGTCGCGAGGCTCATGCCGACCATCGGGGGCGGGAGGGGTCCCGGTCCCGGCGGCACGCTCGGGATCAAGAGATCAGCCGCGCTCGCGGGAACGCCCGGGAGCGAAACGGACGCGGGATCGAGGGCAAACGTCTGCGCCGCGACCCGCGACGGTTGGACGAGGGTCGCGACGCCGCACAGCACGGCGAGCGCGACACACCAGGGGGAACGTCGCATCGGGAATCTCCTCTTCGGGGATGAACGCTGCACTATCGCAGCCTGCGTGGGAGACGGCACCGCTCGCGGGTTCCCGCGAGCGTCGCGCGGACGCTACGTCCGGCGCTCGACTTTCGTCAACGGAAAAGTGTCGTTCCGCACCACTTTCGCTTCCTTCGGCTCGTATGAGAGGATGGCCGACGATGAAGGGTGGGGCACACGACGTCGGACGGCCCGTCGAACGCGCCGTCTTGGTCGGCATCGACCACGGGAATCTGCGCCAAGATGGCGCAGGGAGCGGGGCCGGCATCGGCGCCGACGAGTCGCTCCGCGAGCTCGAACGGCTCGCGCGGACGGCGGGCGTCGAGCCGGTCGCCACGATGCATCAGAACATCCGGCAGATCACGCCCGCCACCTACATCGGGAAGGGCAAGGTCGAGGAGCTGAAGGAGACCGTGAAGGCGCACCGCGCCTCGGTCGTGCTCATCGACGAGAACCTCTCGCCCGGCCAGCAGCGCACGCTCACCGAGCGTGTCGAAGCCAAGGTCCTCGATCGGAGCCAGCTCATCCTCGACATCTTCGCGGCCCGCGCCCGGAGCCTCGAAGGCAAGCTCCAGGTCGAGCTCGCGCAGCTCGAGTACATGCTGCCGCGCCTGACCCGCGCCTGGACGCACTTGTCGCGTCTCGGCGGCGGCGGGGTCGGGACGCGCGGTCCCGGTGAGACGCAGCTCGAGGTCGACCGCCGGCGCGTCCGCGAGAAGATCGTCCGTCTGAAGCGGAGGATCACCGAGGTCGAGCGGACGCGCGAGCTGCACCGGAAGGAGCGCGCCGACGTGCCCTACGTCACGATCGCGCTCGTCGGCTACACGAACGCCGGCAAGTCGACGCTGATGAACGCGCTCACGAAAGCCGGCGTGCTCGTCGAGGACAAGCTCTTCGCGACCCTCGACCCGACCGTCCGCCGGCTCGATCTCCCGAGCGGCGACCGCGCGCTCCTCGTCGACACGGTCGGGTTCATCCACCGGCTGCCGCACCAGCTGGTCGAGGCGTTCAAGAGCACGCTCGAGGAGGTGCGGCGCGCCGACCTGCTCCTGCACGTCGTCGACGCGACCAACCCCGAGGCCGAGGAGCAGATCGCGATCGTCGAGCGGGTCCTCGACGAGATCGGCGCCGGCAGCACGCCGACGATCCTCGCCTGGAACAAGATCGATCGGGGCGGCGAGGTGCCGCCGCGGGAGATCGGCGACCATCCGCACATCGTCGCCGTCCAGGCGATCGCGGCAGCGACCGGGCGCGGCCTCGACGAGCTCCTCGCCGCGATCGAGCGCTGGCTCGACCGCGAGCGCGTCTCGCTCGAGGTGACGATCCCGTCGAGCCGCGGCGACCTCCTCGCCTGGCTGCACCGCAGCGCCAAGGTCGTGAGCGAGCGCTACGAGGACGGGGACGCGATCGTGACGGCCCTCGCCACTCCCAAGCTCGCAGGACAGCTCCGGAAGCGTCTCGAGGACACAGCGTGCTCAACGTCCCCAACATCCTGACGCTCGTCCGCATCCTCACGATCCCCGGCTTCCTGATCCTGCTGACGAGCGGACGGCCGGGCCTGGCGCTCGCGCTCTTCGTCGCGGGCGGCATCACCGACGCGCTCGATGGCGCCATCGCGCGTCTCACCGACACCAAGACCGAGCTCGGCGCGATCCTCGATCCGCTGGCCGACAAGCTGCTCCTCCTGAGCTCGTTCTGCGTCCTGGCACTCATGGAGCTCGTCCCGAACTGGCTGACGGTGCTCGTGCTCTGCCGCGACGTGTTCCTGCTCGTCGGGTACTTCTTCCTCTTCGTCTTCACCGGCGAGTGGATCGAGGTGCGGCCGAGCGTGGTCGGGAAGCTCACGACGTTCCTCCAGCTCGCCTCGGTCACGTTCGTGCTCGTCAGCGTGTCGTGGCCCGCGGCGATCCCCGAGGGCATTCGCATGGCGATCTTCGTCGGCGCGGGGACGGCGACCGCGCTCTCCGGTCTCCAGTACATGGCGCGCGGGCTCCGCTGGTTGAGCGTGCGCGACGCCTGACGGTATGGTGGCCACGTGGCCGCCCCCGGTATGCATGCGCTGCTTCCCACCGTGATCGAAGCGGGCGAGCTCGCCCGCAGCTACTTCCGGAACGTCACCGCCGAGCGGAAGGCCGACTCCACGCTCGTGACGGCCGCCGACCGCGCGGTCGAGGAGTTCCTGACCCCGCGCATGGCCGCGCTGCTGCCGGGCGCGCGCATCCTCGGCGAGGAGTTCGGCGCGACCGGCGCGGCGGACGCCGAGTACACGCTGACGCTCGATCCGATCGACGGGACCGCGGCATTCATCTCGGGGCTCCCGACCTGGTGCATCACCGTCGGGCTCATCCGCGGCACGACGGCCGTCGGGGGCATCACGTACCTGCCGATGACGGGCGAGACCTACCTCGCCGACGGCGCGGTCGCCGAGTGGAACGGCCGCTCGATCGTCCGGCACGCGGCCGTCCCGAACGAGGGCGACCTCTTCATGCTGACGCACTCCGACTACCACCGCGGCGCGGCGAAGCGCTTCCCGGGCAAGATCCGCTCGCTCGGCTCGACGGCGTACCATTTGTCGCTCGTCGCCCGCGGGGCCGCCGTCGCGGCGGTGCTCGGCCGGCCCCGGCTCTGGGACCTCGCCGCGGGCGCCGCGCTGCTCGCCGCGACCGGCGGCGAGATCCGCTATCGCTCCGGCGCGCCGATGGACGTCGCGGAGCTCCTGCGCGGCGAGCGCGCGCCGGATCACCTCGTCGCGGCGGTTCCCGGCATGATCGACGAGATCCTCGAGCTCGTCGCTCCGTCCACATGAACCTCGCCGGGCGGACGGCGCTCGTGACCGGCGCGGCGCGCCGTCTCGGGCGGGCGATCGCGGAGGATCTCGCGGGCGCGGGCGCCACAGTCGCCGTGCACTTCCATCGGTCCGTGACCGACGCGGCGGCCGTCATCGACGCGATCCGCGCCCGCGGGGGCAGAGCCGAAGCGTTCGCCGCCGACCTCGGTGATCCGCATGCCGTCGGGCGGCTCGCGGCGGAAGTCGCGGCGAGGCTCGGACCCGTCGACGTCCTCGTCAACAACGCCTCGGTCTTCGCGCCGACGCCGCTCGCGACGCTCGATCTCGCGACGTGGCAGGACGTCATGTCGGTGAACCTCCAGGCCCCGTACCTGCTCGCGGTGACGCTCGGACGGGCCATGCGGGAGCGCGGAGCGGGGAAGATCGTGAACCTCACCGACGCGACCGCCGATCCGCCGGCCCCCGACTATCTCCCGTACGGCGTCTCGAAGGCCGCGCTCGGCGCGTTGACCCGCGGGCTCGCGCGGGCGCTCGCCCCGCACGTGCAGGTGAACGCCGTGGCGCCGGGTCCGGTGCTGGAGCCGATCGACGGGTCGTCGCTCGACCCCGTCCTGCGGCGCACCCCGCTCGGCCGGGTCGGCGATCCGGCGGACGTCGTCGCGGCCGTCCGCTTCCTGCTCGAAGGCAGCGACTTCGTGACCGGAACCACCGTCGTCGTCGACGGGGGCCGTGCGCTCGGCTGATCCCGCGCGCGCCGGCGCCGGACGGGCGCCGGCCTGAATGCGCTACCTCGCCGGCCGCCTCGCGTGGGCGCTCGTCATCCTCCTCGGCACGACCTTCATCACCTTCGCGATCGTGTTCGTCGTCCCCGGCGATCCCGCGCGCGTCGTCGCCGGCCCGCGCGCCGACGCGGCGACGATCGCGAGCGTGCGCCACGAGCTCGGCCTCGACCGCTCGCTGCCGGCGCAGTACGGGCGTTACCTCTGGAGGCTCGCGCACGGCGATCTCGGGCGCTCGTACGCGAACCGCCAGCCGGTCGCGACGACGCTCGCCCGCCGCCTGCCGGCGACGGCGACGCTCGCCGTCGCCGGCCTCGCGGTCGCGATCGTGATCGGGCTCGTCGTCGGGATTCTCTCGGCGCCGGTCGCCGGGACGTGGGTGGATCGCACGGTGCTCGTCGGATCGCTCGCCGTGCTCTCCGCGCCGGTCTTCTGGCTCGGCATGTTGGCGCTCTACTGGATCGGGTTCCGGTGGCGCCTCGTGCCGCTCGGCGGCGCCGGCACGTTCCGCCACCTGATCCTGCCGGCGCTCGTGCTCGGCATCGGGAGCGGGCTCTACTACGCGCGGCTCCTCCACACGAACCTCCAGGGCGTGCTGCGGCTCGACTACATTCGCGCCGCGCGGGCGCGCGGCGTCGGACCGTTCCGCCTCTACACGGTCCATGCGCTCCGGAACGCGGCTCTCCCGCTCCTCACCGTGATCGGGCTCGATTTCGCGGCGCTCATGAACGGGGTCGTGCTGACGGAGACGGTCTTCCACTGGCCCGGCATCGGACGGCTCGCGTTCGACGCGGTCCTGGCCCTCGACGTTCCCGTGATCATGGGCACCGTGCTCCTGAGCGCGGGGCTCGTCGTCACGACCAACCTCGCCGTCGACCTGCTGTACCGGCTCGTCGATCCGCGGATCACGCTGCGATGACGGCACGGCGGCGGGGGCTCCTGCGCTTCGGGCTCGCGATGGGTGCCGGCCTCGTGCTGCTCGCGGTCGTCGGGCCGGCGCTCGCGCCGTTCGACCCGACGGCGCCGGTCGCGCCGCAGCTCGCGGAGCCGTCCCCTCCGGGCGCGCCGTTCTGGCTCGGCACGGACGATCTCGGCCGCGACGTCCTGTCGCGCCTGCTCCACGGGGCGCGCATCTCGCTGATGGTCGGGCTCGTCGCGATGCTCGTGACGATGGTGATCGGCACCGCGCTCGGGCTCGCCGCCGGCTACTTCGGGGGCGTCGTCGACGTGATCCTCATGCGGTTCACCGACGTCATGCTGGCGTTCCCGGGCCTGCTGCTCGCGGTGGCGCTCGTCGCGGTGCTCCGGCCGAGCGTCTGGACGATCTTCGTCGTGATCGGGCTCGTCAGCTGGACGGGCGTGGCGCGCGTCGTCCGCGGCGAGACGCTCTCGCTCCGCGAGCGCGACTTCGTGCTGGCGGCACGCGCGATGGGCGCCGGCCACGGCCGCATTCTCCTCCGCCACGTGCTCCCGAACGTCGCGCCGACGCTCGTCGTGATCGCGGCGCTCAGCACGTCGGGCACGATCCTCCTCGACGCGGGCCTCTCGTTCCTCGGCATCGGCGTCCCGCCGCCGACGCCGACGTGGGGCCGCATGATCCAGGAGGCGTCGACGTACTACCGGGTCGCGCCCTGGCTGATGGCGTTTCCCGGGCTCGCCGTCCTGTACGCGGTGCTCGCGTTCAACCTGATCGCGTACGGACTCACCGACGAGGCAAAGGGCACGCCGTGACCGTTCGGAAAGATCGCGCCGTGACGGCCCGGGTCGCCGCGCTCGTCCTGCTCGGCGCGCTGGCGGCCGGCTGCATGCGGGACGCGCCGCTCGACTGGCCGGCACGCGACCCCGGATCGCAGCGCGGCGGCGTCCTGCGGCTCGCGGCGCCCGACGACGTCCCGACCCTCGATCCGGCGCTCAGCTACGATTCGCGCTCGTGGACGTACCAGCTCCACCTCTTCGAGACCCTCGTCACCTACGACGACGCGAGCCGGATCGTCCCGCTCCTCGCCGAGCGCTGGACGGTGAGCGACGACCTCCGGCACTACCGCTTCGAGCTGCAGCCCGGCGTCGTGTTTTCGGACGGCAGTCCCGTCACCGCCGCCGATGCCGCCGGCAGCATCGAGCGCGTGATCGATCCGAAGACGCGCTCGCAGGGCGCGGAGTACTACCGCGGCATCCGGGGCGCCGCCGCGTATGCCGACGGCAGCGCACCCCACGTCGCCGGCCTCCAAGCGCTGGACGCGACCACGCTGGTGATCGAGCTCGACGAGCCGGACCCGCTCTTTCTCGACAAGATGGCGCTCCTTTTCGCCTCCGTGCTCCCGATCGAGTACGCGCGCCGGCTCGGCGACGACTTCACCGACCAGCCGATCGGCAGCGGCCCGTTCGTGCTCCGCGAGTGGCGGCGCGGCGAGCGGCTCGTCCTCGCGCGCAACCCCCGCTATCGCCGCACCGACCGGCCGTTCCTCGACGGCATCGTCGAGTATGCCGGCGTCAACAGCGAGCTCGCGTGGCTGAAGTTCCTGAGCGACGAGATCGACCTCTCCGGCATCCCGACCGCCGACTTCCCGTCGGTGATCCGCAACCCGGACGCGACCGGGACGCTCGTGCGCGGGCCGACGCTCGTCACCAACTACATCGGCCTCAACTGCCAGATGCCGCCGCTCGACGATCGCCGCGTGCGGCAGGCGCTCAACTACGCCGTCGACAAGGACGACATCGTCGAGCTCCTGAACCACCGCGCGGTGCCGGCCAAGGGCATCGTGCCGCCCGACATGCCCGGCTACACGGCCGAGGTCGCCGGCTATCCGCACGACCCGGCGAAGGCGCGGGCGCTGCTCCAGGAGGCCGGGCAGGGCGCGGGCTTCACGACCGAGCTCTGGACGCAGAGCAGCGACCTCGACTTGAAGCTCGGCCAGAAGATCCAACACGACCTCGCCGACGTCGGCGTCACGATGGCGATCAAGCAGGTCGCGTGGAGCGTCTTTCTCGAAGCCATTCGCCAACCGAAGACGACACCGCTCTTCGACCTCGCGTGGTCCGCCGACTTCGCCGACCCGAGCAACTTCCTGGACGTGCTCCTCCACTCGAGCCGCTTCGACGCCAACAACCACAGCTTCTACGCCAACCCGCGCTTCGACGGGCTCGTGGAACGGGCGCGCACCATGCGCGCATCGGCGGAGCGCACCCGGCTCTTCGTCGACGCGGAGCGCATCGTCGTCGACGACGCGCCGATGCTCTTCCTCTATCACCCGATCAGCTACGTGATGACGCAGAAGCGCGTACACGGGTACGCGATCCACCCGCTGCTGCCGTCGCGCTACATGGACGTGTGGCTCGATCCCGAGCCGGGTCAGGGCGCGAGCGCCGGCTCGTAGTCCCGTTCGCAGGGCGGGCCGTCGGCGAACCAGTGCCGCCACCGTCCGCCGTCGTCGAGCCAGAGCAGCGACGAGCAGCGCGTGCCGAAGCGGCCGGCGTGCACGCAGATCGCGCCGAGCGCGTCCGGCAGGCGCGGATCGAGCGTCAGCGTGTGGTCGGCGACGATCGCGTGCAGCGCGTCGCGGAAGCGCGCCTGGTCACGATCGGCGGCGAACGCCTCGCCGGCGGCGGCAAAGCGCACGTGGGAGCGGGCGATCTTGGGACACGTGGGATCGTCGACGTCGAGGTTACTGACGAGGTGCAGTCCGGGCGCGAGCAGCGTCATCCGCATCTCGTGGTCGTGGTTCTGCGCGACCCAGGCCTCGGAGCGGTCGGCGACGAGCAGGTTGAACGCGTTGTACGTCTCGCCGTCGAGCGCGCGGATCCGTGCCGCCGCGGCCGCCGCCGAGCGCTCGGCGAGCGCCATCATGGGAAGCTCGCCGCGCGAGCGCTTGCTCGCGATCGGCAGCGCTTCCGTCCGCCGGTTCAGGAGACCGGCGACCACCCCGTGCTCGGAGATCGCGAGCCACGTGCCGCCCGCGCGTAGGTCACGCCCGCCGACGATGCGCGGCGCCTCCGACAACGCGACGGGCCCCGTCGCCGCGCGATCGAGGAACTCGTCGCGGTTCGCCGCGATCACGAGCGGCAAGCCGGGGAGGGCGCGCACGTAGATGGCGAGCGTGCACATGCACGCCCGTATACACAATTTGTTTCAGCGAAACCCGCATGGTACGCCGACCGCCATGTTCGCTTCGATCGAGGACGTCATCGCGCGGTTCGCCGGCCAGCAGTACATCTGCAATCGCACGATCGCGACGGTCGTGTTCCTCGCGAGCCGCCTCCGGAAGCCGATCCTCGTCGAAGGTCCCGCCGGCGTCGGCAAGACCGAGCTCGCCAAGGTGCTCGCGGGCGCGCTCGGCAACGAGCTCATCCGCTTGCAGTGCTACGAAGGGCTCGACGAGTCGAAGGCGCTCTACGAGTGGGAGTACGCGAAACAGCTCCTCTACACACAGATCCTGAAGGACAAGATCGGCGAGGTCATCGCGGGAACCCAGGGCTTGAAGGAAGCGGTCGAGCGCGTCGCCAGCCAGGACGACGTCTTCTTCTCGGAGCGGTTCATCGTGCCGCGGCCGCTGCTACGCGCGATCACGTCGGCGACACCGTCGGTGCTCCTGATCGACGAGATCGACAAGGCCGACACCGAATTCGAGGCGTTCCTGCTCGAGGTGCTCTCCGACTTCCAGGTGAGCGTGCCCGAGCTCGGCACCATCAAAGCGAAGCACGTGCCGCTCGTCGTCCTCACCAGCAACAACGCCCGCGAGATGTCGGACGCGCTGAAGCGCCGCTGCCTGCACCTCTACATCGACTTCCCCGACCGCGAGCAGGAGCGCGCCATCATCCTGCTCAAGGTGCCGGGCGTCGCGGAGCGGCTCGCGGACGAGGTCGTGGGCGCCGTGCAGGCAATCCGGAAGCTCGACCTCAAGAAGACGCCGAGCATCAGCGAGACGCTCGATTGGACCCGGGCGCTCACGATCCTCAACGTCGACACGCTCGATGCCGCGCTCGTCGACGACACGCTCGCGACGATCCTCAAGTACGAGGGCGACATCCGGAAAGCGCAGCAGGAGCTGAAGGACCACGTCGCGAAGGCACGCGCCAAGGCCGCGGCGCCCGCGGCCGCGAACGCCCCGGAAAAGGACGTCCTGCACTAGGGAGCTCGCTCCCCGGCCCAGGGCGACGCGCGTGGACACCAAGCTTCTCGAGTTCGTCGGGCTCCTGCGCCAGAACGGCGTCCGCGTCTCGTTCGCCGAGAGCATGGACACGTTCAACGCGCTCGACCTCGTCGGCCTCGGTAGCCAGCGCGGCGTGAAGGACGCACTGCGCGCGACGCTCGTGAAGCGAGCCGTCGACGTCCCGACGTACGACACGCTCTTCGACCTCTACTTCTCCGGCGTCGGCGAGATCGTGAAGAACGCCGAAGGCCGGTCGATGGACGCGCTCGACATGGACCCGTCCGCCTACCAGGAGATGCTCGACGAGCTCGCACGCTTCCTCGAAGAGCAGGGGATCGAGCCCTCCGAGCTGACCCAGGCCCTGCTCCAGCAGGACCGGGCTCGTCTCGAGCGCCTGCTCCGCGCCGCGGCCGAGCGCGCCGGCGTGCAGCGCATCGAGCGGACGTTCCAGGAAGGGCAGTTCTCGCAGGGCATGCAGCAGGCGCTCGGCGTCGGCGACGTCGCGCAGGAGCTCCAGATGATCAGCCAGGCGTTGGGAGAAGGGGAGCCCGACGCCCGGCGGCAACAGATGGGTCGGTTCGTCGATCGCCGCCTCCAGGAGCTCCAGGAGATGATCCGGCGATTGGTCCGGGGCGAGCTCGAGCAGCGCGACGTCGGCCAGCGCGACGCCGCCCGCATGCAGGCGCTCGCCGAGAAGAGCTTCTACTACCTCTCGGAGGACGAGATCCGCCGGATGAAGGAAGCGGTGACGAAGCTCGCGGCGCGCCTCAAGAACGTGCTCGCGGTGAAGCGCCGCACGTCACGGAAGGGGAAGTTCGACGTCAAGGACACGCTCCGGAAGAACCTCCAGTACGGCGGGGTGCCCTTCAAGATCCGCTTCGACCGCCGCAAGCGCGTGAAACCCCAGGTCGTGGTGCTCTGCGACGTCTCGGACTCGGTACGGAACGTGTCGCGCTTCATGCTCCAGTTCGTGTACTCGCTCCAGGATCTCTACTCGAAGGTCCGGTCCTTCATCTTCGTGAGCGACATCGGCGAAATCACGAAGCTCTTCGAGGAGAACGAGATCCACCAGGCGCTCGACCAGGCGATCCGCGGCAACGTCATCAACGTCTACGCGCACTCCGACTTCGGCCGCGCGTTCAAGATGTTCCATCGCGACCACCTGGCGAGCATCACGCGCCACACGACGGTGATCGTCCTCGGCGATGCGCGGAACAACTACAATCTCCCGCACGAATGGGTGCTGAAGGAGATCCGTCAGCGCGCGAAACAGCTCATCTGGTTGAATCCGGAGAACCGCATGACGTGGGGATTCGGCGACAGCGAGATGGATCGCTACATGCCGTACTGCGACGTCGTCGAAGAGTGCCGCAATCTGAATCAGCTCTACCGCGTCGTCGACCGCATGGTGATCGGCTGAAGGCACTCAAGGGATTGACCTTCCGAGGCCTTTTGGCGACAATGCCGCGATCATCGAGCCTGGCATGAGCCGCGATAATTTCATTCAAATGACCGTCGGCGGCCTCACGCTCGACCCCGTCACCAAGACGCCGATCGTCATCCTCAAGGACCCCGACAACAAGCTCAACCTGCCCATCTGGATCGGCCTCCTCGAGGCCACCGCCATGGCGACGGAGCTCGAGGGCATCAAGATGGCGCGGCCGATGACGCACGATCTGCTGAAGCGCATCATCGGCGACCTCGACGCCACCGTCGAGCGCATCGAAGTGACGGACCTCAAAGACAACACCTATTTCGCGCTGATCTACCTGCAGATCGGCGACCGTGAGGTGCAGATCGATTCCCGCCCGAGCGACGCCATCTCGCTCGCGCTCCGCACGAAAAGCCCGATCTGGGTCGCCAAGAAGGTGCTCGAAGCCTCGAGCGTGTTGCAGCAGATGGAGGAGGGGAAGGAACAGAACCTCTCCAACGTCTCGCGCGACAAGTGGGCCGAGATCCTCGAGAAGATGGCGCCCGAGGACTTCAAGTACAAAATGTAACGAGCCGCGACGCCGCGTGCCGAGCGTTCCGCCGGCCGCCGCGTTCGCCATCGGAGACCCGTGGCCCGAACTGAACCGAGACTGACCCGGAAAGATCTGCGCGCACCCGACGAGTTCCAGACGCTGACGCGTCAGAGCCTGGACTTCGTCGAAGCCAATCGCACCGCCGTCATGGCGGCGCTCGGTGCCGCGATCCTGCTGCTCCTCGCCATCGTCGCGTTTCGCATGATCAGCCAGAGCCGCGAAGCGACCGCGTCGGTGGCCTACAGCGAAGCCCGCGGGCTCCTCGCCGACAAGAAGTACGACGAGGCCGCCGGCCGCTTCGAAACCGTGGCGACCCAGTACAGCGGCACGAGCTACGGTCCGCTGGCGCTCCTCGAACGGGGCAACGCGCTGCTGCTGGCCGACAAAGCGACCGACGCCGTGGCGTCCTATGAAGCGTTCCTCCGGACGTCGCCTGGCACCGACTATCTGCGGCAGCTCGCGCACACGCGCCTCGGATATGCCCACGAGAAGCTCGGCAAGGCCGCGGAGGCGCAGACCGCGTTCACGACCGCCGCCAACGAGAAGGGACCGTTCACGGCCGAGGCGCTGTTCGGTGCAGCCCGGAACGCCGAGGCCGCCGGTGACGCCGCCAAGGCGAAGGATCACTACGGCCAGCTGCTCGAGAAGTATCCGACGACCGAGTACCGCGACGTCGCGAGCGCACACCTGATCGCGCTCGGTGGAACGCCTCCGGTGAAGGCTCCGGACATCGCCGCGATGGTCGGCAACTAGCCTCGCGCACGAGAGCCTACGACTCACGCGCGTAGGCCAGGAACGCCGACGGGCACAAGGCGAAACGGCCTCGTGCCCGTTCTTCGTTCTCCCCCGCCTCGCGTAGGCCCAACGTCCGATAAGCGGGATTATGTCAACCTGACAGGCGATTGGCCCGGACTTGACCCCAGATTGGCAAATCCCTATCAACTCACGGGGATAGGCCAGTCCCAGGGAGGTTCGCTATGCAATCGCTCCGACGGTCTTACGGGGCGCCCGCATGAAGCAGATG